>Ga0310344_10000149_pt1 | contig 58092 bp, 51 predicted proteins | sample HC15DNA20200_MG_FD_203801 | JGI IMG/M metagenome (GOLD analysis project Ga0310344, IMG submission 203801) | Marine microbial communities from station ALOHA, North Pacific Subtropical Gyre - HC15-DNA-20-200_MG | ecosystem: Environmental > Aquatic > Marine > Oceanic | place: Pacific Ocean: North... | reverse complement strand
CAGTATTGAAAAATGACGGACAAAATGGGTTGCCAAAATCATACTTTGCGCCGAAATCTGACCATTCAAAAGCCGGTCTCTGAAGTATTTGCATTTTTCTCAAATTCGTCGAATTTAGAAGCAATAACTCCGCCGTTTCTTCATTTCACTATATTGACAAAAGGGTTTATAAAGATGGAGACCGGGGCCAGAATTGATTATGCATTATCGTTGTTTGGGGTGCCCATTCGGTGGCGTACCCGTATTTCTTGTTGGGAACCAAACATTCGATTTGTTGATGAACAAGAATCTGGCCCATTTGCGTTTTGGCGTCATACACACGAATTTACGGCTTGTGGGGACGACTGTACGGTTGTTTCTGATCTTGTTGAATATCGGGAGCCATTAGGGGTTTTAGGCGCGATGGCTCACCGGGTTTTTGTTGCAAAGATATTGGCCAAAATATTTGACTATAGGTGTGATCAAACCATTGCATTTCTACAGCCTCAGAAGTGATCTAGAGAGAGCTTTACTCGGTTCATAATGATGGGTTTGCGAGTTTGTGATTGCATTCACAAACGGCGCTATAATTCCTTGGCGATGAAGAAATACTGACCATTCCAATAATGAGGTTGTCGACAGGTGGTACATACGAGCCCCAATTATCACATTGAGGTTTTCTTTGATGGTGATTGTCCTCTCTGTTACAGGGAAATGCGGTTAATCCAGCGCATGGATAAGAAGAGAGTGGTTCTATGTACGGATATTTCGAGTACTGATTTTGATAGAGAATCGATCGATGTAAGCTGGGAAAATCTGATGGGTAGAATACATGGACGGCTTTCTGACGGATCTATTGTGGAAGGGGTGGAAGTTTTCCGAGTAATCTATTCATCGCTTGGGTTGGGTTATCTTGTATTGCTAACCCGGATACCTGGAATATCTCACATTTTAGATGTTGGGTACCGGATCTTTGCCGATAATAGATTGAGGATTACTGGCAGAAGTGAATCTTGTGATTGTGGTAAATAGAAAAGCTCCGTTGGACGAGAGGGGGCTTCTAATTGAATGGCTCCTCGGGCAGGACTCGAACCTGCAACCTTTCGGTTAACAGCCGACGGCTCTACCATTGAGCTACCGAGGATCGCTTGACTAAAAACTATCGCCGGTTGACGTTATGGTCAACCGGTTATTATCAATGTACATGCTATAACCTACCTATAAAATCCGGATTTTAGAAGATAATCTTTGATTTCACTGATATGTATTAACGGGGCGTTACATACTCGGGCAAATTTAATAAGTTCCGTTCCGCGCATCATCTTGCCTTCGGCGTTTTGCACCTCTGAGATTAATGCTGCCGGGTAAAGCCTTGCTATGGTGGCCAGGGCAACTGCGCCTTCAGTATGGCCATCACGTTCAAGCAATCCTTTTTTATGGGCCCTCAATGGAAACACATGTCCAGGTGAACAAAAATCATCCGCTGCATAGGTATCGTCCAGAAGGGCTTTGATCGTTCTTGCTCTATCCTCTGCAGAACTTCCCGATATACGGGAGTCCTTGATGTCGATACTCCGTGTGAATGGGGTACCATAAGTCGAAGTATTTTCTTCTACCATCATCGGGATATCTAATTCATCCAGGCGAGATCCGTGTATAGCTAGGCAGACGATGGTTCGGCAACTTTCGGCCATAAAGGTTATGTGTTCGGGTTGAACGAATTCGGCTGCCATGACCAAGTCGCCTTCGTTTTCCCGATCCTCATTGTCAAGAAGCATGACATAGCCCCCTCCTTGCAATGTTGACACAGCTTCTGCCAGGGCTCCGGACAGATGGGAATCATGGTCAATTTTGTTTTTGGCGGTTTTACTCACCATAAATATCTGCGTGGCCTTCCAATTATTAACAAATATGGTTAGGCAACATAGTAAACCTAAGCTGTTAATTTAGCGTCAAAGTTGATCAAATTAGCCAATGTTGCTCGTCGGGTACATCACTTAGGATGGCTAGCCTTTGTCTCAAATATTCTTGGATAATGAATATCTGTTTTCCAGTAAGATCTATTTTTGTGAATTTGAGAGGTGCTTGGTGGCAAATACGGATCGCATGTTAAATGTCGATGAAGCATTGGCACGTGTTTTAGATGGTTTCGCTCCGCTAGATCCAGTGAAGGTGGAATTACAGCAGGCATTGGGATTAGTTTTGGCTGAGGATGTAGTTGCTCCCCACGATGTACCTTATAAAGATAACTCTGCCTTAGATGGGTATGCATTACGGGCCTCAGATGTACAGGATGCAACTATTGGCAGCCCAGCTAAGTTGACTGTAATTGCGGATTTGGCTGCGGGAAGGACAGCAGAATTGTTTGTGAGGGGTGGTGAAGCGGTTCGAATAATGACTGGTGCAACAATACCCGAGGGAGCGGATGCTGTAATTGGGTTTGAAGACACAGATCGCCTGGACTGGGGCAAATTAGGTAATGATCCTAAGTCTGCAAAGGGTGACAATTCAATTGTTGGAATTACAGAGTCTATTCAAGCAGGCAATGCAATCAGGCGGGCTGGGGAGGATATACGCCAAAATGATGTACCTATCGCTTCCGGAGCTATGGTGACTCCTGGCGGGATTGGTGTATTGGCATCGATCGGATACACAAAACTTTCCGTCCATCCTCGTCCAGTAGTGTCGATCGTTCCTACTGGCGATGAGATAATTGAGATTGACGAACCCATGTCTTCGGGGAAGGTTAGAAATAGTCATGCATGGGCGCTCGAGGCTTTGGTGAGATCGGTTGGCGCTATTCCCTATCGCACTTCTATTGTTTCAGATGACATCCAAGATGTGCGCGATGCCCTATTCGAGGCGTCAGAAAATTCAGATTTAATCTTGACTATAGGGGGTGTTTCAATGGGGGACTATGATCTTGTCAAGACTGTGATAGGAGAAGACCAACTAGACTTCTGGCAAGTTTTGATGAAGCCAGGCAAGCCTTTAGTAATGGGACGAATCAACGATGTGCCTATCCTTGGATTGCCCGGTAATCCGGTGTCTGGGCTAGTGGTTTTTGAGCTGTTTGGTAGGCCAGCGATTATGAAGATGATGGGCTACACTGACCTGCAGCGAATCTGCGTGAAAGCCACAGCTACTGTTGCGATCCCTGGTGGAGATGGTCGACGTATGTTTGCTAGGGTATTGGTGGATCAATTAGACGGTGAATTTGTCTGTAAGCCGACCGGGGATCAGGGCTCTGGGATAATGTCGTCTATGGCTGCAGCAAATGGATTAGCGATAGTTCCGGAAGATATTCAAGGTTTTGCAGTTGGCGAAACAGTTTTAGTGTTGTTGTTGACGTAGCTCGTACAGACATCAAAATGTTGATCTGGTTTGCGGGGTGTGTAGCTCAGTTGGTTAGAGTGCACGGTTCACATCCGTGAGGTCACAGGTTCGAATCCTGTCACACCCACCACGGCGCTTTATATCCAATTTGCAGGATGGAAACCAGACCACATCAAATAGTATTGAGTCGCTATCCAAATCCCCCAACCTAATGAGATCGCAATCGATGCCCTAATATATCCGCGATTGGCCAAGGCCTTGGCCATAGCTAGGTGGATGACTAATACCCACATCCAACTTACTGCCCACAGTGCAGCGCTGATTGGGTTGATGAACATGAATATTTGCAACATTACAGGGCCATAACACATGCCAGTTGCTGCGAGATTGTCTGAATAGCTGCTGTTGATCTGGAATAGGCTGGAGTGAATTGTGTGTAAAACTAATGCCACTAGCAGCCATCCGAGCAATGCAAAAGCTGTTCCTACAATAACTATCAATCCCGCATGGAGGAAGTCAGCTGTGCGAAAAATGACGGAGCCCACTGTTCCTACAATAATCGACAAAATGATCGCGAGGATCCCTGAAGATAGTCGTGGAGTGTTGTGTCCTATTGCAGCAAGTGTTTGATGGGAAAGAAACATCAATTCGATGATTTGATGGATAGTTGCCATGAAATGCTTTGTTGGTGATTTAGCGTTTCTATCAGGCATATACTTCGTGCGAACCATTGCTTGCTATGTGGGACTGATTTATTTTCACCACGGGGTTACAACCGACTCTTGTTCGGCTAATTTCTCAAGACTACTTTGGACACTTTGTGGTAAAGAGATTCCGTTTACCAGGGCATGTTTTCTTTTTGCAGCTGCTCTCTGACCAGGGATTGTGACGCCATTGCTGCCAATTGCAGGCTGACTGTTTTTCAGCATCGATAGATGTTTATCCAAGTTTTTGCTAAACGTTTCCAAATCCGTCATTTTGGCTACTGAAATAGCCAAAAAGAATTGGCCTGTTGTAGCTCCAGTGTTATGCGCAGAGTCTTTCACTAGTGTGCTGGTGAAATCTGCTGTTAGCAGCCCTGCGAGGATTTCAGTAATTATGCCGATGCCGAATCCTTTGGCTTCTCCAAAAGAGAGAATTCCGGACACTTGCCCAGGGTTGTTTTCTGTCTGTCCATCACTATTTAGCCCCCATCCGGTTGGAATCATATTACCTTCTGATGATGCTATTCGTATTTTTCCGTCTGCAACAATTCCAGTGGCGAAATCCAATATGAAAGGTTCCCCATCAGCGACAGGTGCTGACCATGCTACCGGGTTGTTAGACATCATGGGCTCAATGCCACCGAAGGGGGTTACAGTCCCGGCTGGTTCAGTGGATGTGGCTAACCCGATCATATTTTGTTTTGCTATAAGTTCAACCCAGTATGATCCGGCGCCAAAATGCCCTGTGTTTTTGACACAAACTATTCCCACGCCTGAATCTGCAGCTAATTCGATAACGCTTTCCACCCCGGCCCGGGCACCTATTTGCCCTAGTGAACCTCCTGCATCAATTGAAATAATCGACGGACTTATCTGTCTATGTTGTACCTCGCCGTGTGGATTAAGTAAGCCAGAATCTAATTCCTCGAGATATCTAGGCAGTAGGCTGATGCCATGTGAATGATGCCCACGCATATCTGCGTCTATCAGCGTCTTCGCTACAAATGTGGCATCTTCTTTTTGTACTTCTTTGCACTCTAGGAGCTTGGAACAAAAAACACCTAAATGCTCATGGTGCACATTCATGTTACTTGTAATCCCTACGGAGACCTACGTGTGCCTCTGGTATCTTGTTGCGATGTTATTTAATGCGGTGCCACCATCCACAACGACAGTTTCGCCAGTCACGTATTTATTGTGTACTAATAGTGGAATGATGGTGTCTGCTATTGCTTCTGGACCGGATACATAATTCCGCATAGTTGTTGCTTTGGCGGCTTCCAATCTATTCTGGTAGTCTGGTCGCTTCTGCCACCATGGAGTATCAACAAACCCTGGGGCTACGGCATTGACACGCACCTCTGGGCTTAATGACCTTGCCAAACTTTTTGTTACTGAAATTAAAGCTGCCTTAGAAGCTGCATAAGCTATGGAGCTACCGGCTCCGGTAATACCCGCGATTGAAGATACGTTAACTATTGCTCCATCTCCATTTGCACGCATGTAATTTGAGGCCGCTCTTGATACTTGGAAAGCTCCTACCACATTTACTTTATAGATATCCAACCACATGTCTTCTGTCATGGCATTAAGATCGCTGTGTTCGGCAAAATAGGTCATTCCTGCATTGTTGACTAGGTAATCTATGCGACCAAATTCCGAAATAGTGTTATGTACTAGTTTTTGGGCTTGTTCGTCTATAGACACGTCAGCCTGAAGCGCTATGGCTGCCTGGCCATATTGATTTATATTGGCTACCACTGCGTTCGCCCCGTCTTCATTGTTAAAGTAGTTGACAGCTACCGAGAGCCCCAATCTCCCAAGCGATTCTGCGACTGCTCGGCCAATACCAGATGAAGCTCCGGTGATGACTGCTACTTTGCGGTCACTTTCCATAAAATCCCCCTGCAAAATGTTTACTCGATGTTAGCGTAGTCTGTAATTTATAGGGGTTTGGGTGCTTTTGTAGGAACCGTTCCTTCGGGATATAGGAGATCAGCGTCACTTGTATTTGGTTCGGAGTCATCTTTCTGTGTCGATGCGTTGCGGAGTATCAATTCAGTATAAGAGGATCCATGCGACAGCAATTCAGTAAAATCACCTTCTACCCCAAGTTTTTCCAACAGTGTCAAATCGTAAGTCTGACTTAGGATCGCAGCCGGTTCATCTGTACGTGCGTCTAATCCATACGGATCTTTGTAGAGTCGTATTCTCACAATGTTATCTTCTGGTTGGTCGATGTCGATATCACCGGCGTCCATCCAAAACTGTTTTTGTGCAGTCCAGCATATGGCTGCGGCAAGAGGGCCTTTATTTACGAAACCTACTAACTTTTTTGCGTCTATTTCGGCTTGCTTAGCTAATGAATTCCGGGCATCCGAAACTGAAATTTCGTCATTAACGACAAGCCTCAGCATTGCGCCAAAGTTCTGGCCAGAAGGAGAAAGCTGCCTAATGCTGTCCCATCCGAGAGTGTCTATTGGGCTGATGGACGATTCGACATCGGAAGCATTAATATCGGAATTGCTAGGTTCTGTGGAAGTGCTACCTGATTCTGAAAGCACGTCAAACATGGAGTCGGTTGGGTCGATTTCATTTGTGAATGTCGAATCGATTCTAGTTTCAGTGGCTGAGCCCATGTGTATGTTTCCGTGCGCATGAGTGATTCTTTCTTGGCTACCCGATATCGCCTGTCCAGTGGAACGTATTTGTCCGGAAATGTCGTCGGCTGCTTCTTCCAAGTCGCCCTGTGCTTCTCCAACTGTCTGGGCTATGTCGTCCTGAATCTCTTGCAGCTCGGCTCGAGTGAGCTCTGCTTCTTCGCGTAAAGCCTCAACTTCTCCGCGTAAAATACTGATTTCTTCGTCAAATTCTTGACGGAAATCGGATGCTAATTTGCGTAGCTGTCGGACCCACCTTCCGAGGGTTCGCATCGCTACTGGTATTCTGTCTGGCCCTAATACAATCATCGCAATTAATAGGACTAGAACAAATTCAAATGCGCCTACGCCAAACATCATTGACCCTATGTGTGATCGATTGCAGCTAGTGTTGCAATCGCCAATTCTACGTCGTTAGGGTACCAGCGTTATCGAAATTTGTTTTGAACTATTGCAGGGCGACTCGAATAGCTTGTTCTACGTCATTAACCATCACCAGACTTATCCGGCTATGTAAATCCGGTGGCAATTCAGCGACTGCATTGCTGGTAGCTTTAGGTAAAATCACTCTACGAATGCCGGCACGTTCTGCTGCAAGAAGACGATGATTTAGGTGCGTGACTCCAAGTAATTGGCCATTTAGTGTCAATTCTCCTACCAAAGCCAACTCTGGGTCTACTGGGCGATCTCTCAAGATTGATACTATTGATACCAGCATAGGTAGGCCCATGACAGCAGAATCTTGGTTTGTTGGATGGATCTGGTGACCGATCTGATATCCATACTCGTACAGCTGTCGGGCGGAGATATCCAACTCTGTCATACGTGATCTTACAAAATGATAAGCAGTGTCGGTTGCTCGGTACAAAGCAGTATTTTGACTGTCAATCAATGAAAAATATTTTTCTCCGGGGATAACTACAGTTTCTAATGGTTCTACTGAAGCTCCTAGCTTCGACAGTACGATTCCCTTGCTCACTCCGGGCTTTGGTGCTGCTTTTATAGAAAGGTGTTCATTGCAGGGAGCTCCAAGCAAATCTCTAAGGATTGCTGAGTCGATAGATCCTTGCCAATCTTCATCTCGTTCTTTTTTTGCTGCAAGCTGTCTTACAAGTTCGTGCAAAACATTTTGTAAGGAATAAAGTCCTGGCTCATTGGCATATTCTTTAATCAAATCTCCAGCCGCGTCTTCCCCAAGCGTTACATCGGTGGGTTCTAAACCATAGGTGTCTAATATTTTGGGCATGACGGACGTAATTGCTAAATGTTTTCGCATATCAGATGTGTATCCTGGGCAGTCTATGAGAAATGTTTGATCACCTATGATTTCTGGTAATTCATCGGTTGAATTCAGATGAACAACAAACAAAATATCGGTGAGGTCAAATTCTATATTTAGGAATCGGTCACGGAACCGTTGTCTAGATTTATAATTTGTGAGCAACTGTAAAAGGTCTAGTCCGCGATCTGGCCACTGTTCTACGGCCAATCCCAGGTTGCGAAGAACGATAACGGTATCTGGGCGGCCTGAATCCATGATCGCTCTGATTAACGCCCCGGACTCTGCCAGTGATCGGTCACTTGGGGTTCCAAACAAGTAGCCGTCGTGTGCCATGAATCCTAGATCAATCTCTCTTACAGGCATATTGAGCACATGTGCAATGCGTTCTGTTAGTGTGCGTTTCCCAGTTCCTGGAGGGCCGACTAGAACTGGTATTTGGTCTAGATTCTTAGAATCATGTGCTGGATAGGTGGCTATGAAATCCATCAAGCGTCGGTGCATATAAGCAGGCACATATTGGCCTATATTAACTGTGGGTAAATCCGGAAGATTCTTTGGGCTCACGCCAGATCTGGCGGAGGGTTTCCAAGGTAGCTGTGCTATTTGGGTTAAGAAATCAAAGGTGGCGATTGTGTCTAACGAATTATCGGGACAATCCCGAAGAAATTCGAGCTGAAGATCCACCATCTTGCGAGTGTGCTTCGGAATGGCTAAGGCATTAATCTGTGAACTAAGTTCTTCAACTTTCATAATGAAGATCAAACTGCCTTTCGTAGTAGCGATAAACACGGTGGAGTTTTTAATCAGTATATACCTGCATTTCGCTTACAATCCCTAGTACTGTGTAAATCACTGAACGGGTTTTATAGTTGCGCATGATAAGCCACAGATAAATTTGTATATGACCGAATCCTCCGAACATCACAGACATCGCAGAGTCAGATGTAAAACCAAGTACAAATCTGAGCAGTTGGAAGTAGACTGGTCCGATCCGAGGTTTTCAACTCGCGAACCTAGTTTTGCGGAATTGTATGAAGCTATGGGGCGTGAAGGATGTCCACTGTGCTTTCTATCGGACAGGATCTCTCGTCGATATATCCATGTCTATTGTGGTGATAACGTCACAGATGTAGACATTCGTTCTCGCATCAGGGAATCTAATGGATTCTGTAATACACACGCGCATCAACTAGTGTCTGCTCAATTTAATCCGTTGGCAGTGGCGTTTACTTACTCGGATATTTTGCGCAAAATCCGGCGCGAATTGCAGAAGACTAACCCCTCAAACTGGAAGTCTTTCATTCCTCGAACGATACGGTTGTTTAGCAGGAAATGGCTTCGAAATTCTGGGAATAATGTGGTGTTTAGTCATACGAAATCGTGTCCTGTATGTACTGAGATTAATAATGCGGAAACTCGATATGTCTCTACATTAATCACCCATTGGCAAGAAAGTCTTCTGCAAGAGCGATTTAAATCCAGATCTGCGCTCTGCCTGCCCCATTTGAAGATGGCCATAGATGCTGCTGTTGATCCTGACCTGATTGCGTTGTTGTTAAATGTGCAAATAGATTATTGGGATCAACTTGACTCTCATTTGGAGGAAGTTATTCGTAAGGCCGATTATCGATTTTCTAAAGAGAGGCTTAGCGATGATGAGAGACAGGCACTTCTTGATGTTATAGACGTTCTGAGTGGAGTTAAAGGGCTCAGATAAGTTTCTGTGGAGAGGATAATAGCTGGTCTGCCCGCAGAATCGACGCAATGCTGGGAAGATATAGTGATTGGTTGGCCCCACTGGGTTTCAGCGGTGGATTTAAAGGCAAGGATTTACGCAGATGATGCCTCGTGCAGCTGGGTGTTTGTATTAGTGCGTCTAATAGGCGTTCGATACTGTTTATGGAGCCATAGGAATGAAAATGCGCTGCGACAAATGGTGCCAACATCCATGGTAATACTGAGTTGCCACGCCTGAGTCCATACGGTGTTAATAGTGATGTTCGGACATGAGATACTACCGATCGAGCCAATTTACCGTGAAGTAATGGTTGTGTAAGAGCTAGGGCAAAGAGCTGGTCCATGTCGGGGTTGCCTGGATTTAACTGGTTAGCGTCCCTAGCTAGATAACCGGACTCGGCTACCCAGAATTTCTCCCTGAACGATATGGCGGACTTGTCTGCCATACCAGCGACTTTTTGATCGCTCCAACCTGCAGTTTTAAGCCAAGTTTCAAGGTTTCTCAAGCATGCGTACCATAGTGCATTTAGACGGATCGGCTTTCGAAAACTCAAGTCTTCCCGTTTCAAAGAAAGTAAACCGTCTGACGGATCCAGGCCAATATCATTATTTTTGTTAGCGATTTGACGATCTATAGCCAAAACCATGGGTGTCAACACCTCTTGCAGTATCGATTGGTCTCCTGTCGATGCAATATATGTTGCTATAGCTTCGAGCAGCCATAAGGTGGCTTCTGAAGATCTTTCTAGAGAGTCGCTTGTCGGCTGAGATAGTGACATTGGTAACTGTCCTTCTCTAACTTGCTTAGATTCTTCGATCAACAACGATTTCATTATTGATTCATTCCCTGTTGTGAGAAATAGTCCAGGAAGTGAAATCATCGCATCGACGGTAGTTATCTTGTCTAGTGACTGATGATAATTTAAACCTTTGAGCCCGGTAGAACTAATTATCGATAACAGGCTAACTACCAGCGAGTTGAAATCTTTGGTGGCTAATTCAGGTCTACCCAGGTTATTACCGTTATCGAACCTAGCTGCAATTTCGTCCCGATTAACGCCAGTAGATGAATTGGTCACAGGTCAACGCTTGTGGGTAACTGATCGCGGACTTCGTCAAGCGATGGGTACGAGGTTACGGTCCCGGCGCTTTGTACAGAAAGTCCAGCTGCCGTAGTGGCAACTAGTCCGGACTCAAATGGGTCAAGCTCATTAAGAAGCGAGTGTAAGAAAGCTCCCGTGTATGCATCCCCTGCTCCAATTGTGTCCACCACAGGAACATTGTTTGCCGGTATTCGTTGGGAATGGTTGTCTGCTAGAACCAATGACCCTAGTTCGCCTTCTCTGATCACTATTGTTGAGGGCCCTAGATGCTTTAGATAATCGATTACTTCTGAGATTTCCATATTTGGGAAAACTGGTTGATCTTCTGGCCAGCTAATAAACACCGTGTTGGCAAGTGTAATGGCTTCCTCAACTACGACTCTAGGGTCACTATTTACCCACAATGGCGCTCGGTAATTCAAATCATAACTCACTTGTCCACCTTCCTTTGCAACCATTGAGGCAGCCGATTTTGCAGCTTTCCTAGTCGAAGATGACAAGGCTTGTGAAATACTGCTGAAATGAAATACTTGTGTGTTGCGCAAATGTTCTTTTGGCAATTCACTGGGATTGATAGTTGAAGCAGCACTGCCCGTCCTGTAGTAGACAACTTCTCTCTCACCCGACTGGAGAGTGGCCATTAGATACAAGCCGTTAGGTTGAGGTACGCGCGTAATAGCACTCACATCGATCTTTTGCTCTATAAAGGATTCTATAAGATAGTCTCCGAACGGATCGTCACCTACGTTGGTCAAGTACCCCGTGCTGCTTCCGAGTCGTGCAGCCATAGCTGCTACGTTAAGGGTGTCACCACCGTATGCTCTTGTGTAAAACTTAGCATCTTTGATAGGTTCAGAGGTTACTAATTCAACCATACATTCTCCCATGCTGAGCAATTCCGGATAGTTCATACCGAGTTTCCTTTTATCTTTCATAGGGTGTATAGGCACGGTTTTGAAATTTAGTATAAGTTCCGTTGTGCTAATAGGCTTGCTGAGGCTAGGACGGAGACGAACTTTTAGTGTGGGTTCAGTTCGCATCTATAGGTGTTATTGGTGGATTGGTAGCCGGCTTGGCTGGCGTAGGCGGAGGCGTAGTGAGTATCCCGTTAATGATGGTTTGGGCAAAGGTGGATCACAGAAAAGCAATTGGTAGTTCTACGGTGGCTATATGTGTAACGGCTATCTTTGCAGCCTCTTTCTATTACAACAAGGTGGACTATGACTTGGAGCTTGTGTGTGCAATTGCTCTGCCTGCAGTTGTCGCGGCTACTTTGGTCGCCACAATTGTTAATAAAGTTGATGGTGTTTTATTGAAACGTATTTTTGCAGCAGTGATATTTATTGCTGCTATTAGGATGTTGTTTGGTGATGTAGCTTATGAGTCAGATCACCGATTTGGATTCGATTCTGCAATAGCTGCACCCTTGATAGGGCTAATTTCCGGGACAGTGTCAGGGTTGATGGGGATTGGGGGTGGTGTAATTGTGGTTCCGGGCAGTGTTATTTTTCTTGAGATGCCTCAACTTGCTTCTCAAGGGTTGTCTCTACTTGTCATGGTCCCAACAACCTTTAGTGCCGGATTGGTGCATATACGATTGAGAAATGTGTTGTGGCCCGCAGTGTTACCACTTACGTTGGGTTCAGTGTCTGGTGGGCTTTTGGGTTCTGTAGTGGCAATAGGGTTTCCTGAAAGGGTGTTAGCTATGGGGTTTGCTGTCATAATGATGTACTTTTCTCAGAGGAGTTTAGGTTTAGATGGGTGGGTACTACGAAAAGCAAAGCATTTTTAAATCAACTTCTTGGATCGAATACTGTGCGGAATGAACTAAAGCTTTCAGGTACGCTTGCCCCTCAACCGTATACCATACGGACTGGAATGCCCTCTGATGCATCCCAATTGGCTGAACACTGGGGGTCGGGTTTAATTGCCAATCAAATCGAAGTAATTTGTAGGTATTTTGGGGATGTAGACAGTGGGGATCAGTATTCTATTGTTGCCGTCATAGATACTCGGGTTATTGGGCAAATATGGGTGAGGCTTAAGCAGATGGATCCTAATATAGCGGATGCGGAAACCGATTGTTACTTACACACTTTATTTGTGTTGGAAGAATATAGGAGGCAGGGTGTAGGTAAAGAATTGGTGGGTATGGCATGTGAATATGGGAAATTAGAGGGCCGTACCAGTGCGATTATTGGAGTCGATCGCCCAAACAAATATGCAAAGGAACTTTATGAAAAGTGGGGCTTTGAACAATTTTCTGAAATATGTGATTTGCGTGGCGATTTGATTTTTTTGCGAAGACTGGTGGCGGCAATTCCCTCCAATGTATGATGGCGAATCAAGGTATTTCGGTCTCCGTGTTATTTTGGTTTGGTGTTCCAAATGTATAATTTCGGTCTAGCATTAGCTAACAAGTTCTAATTTTTGCAGCGATGATCCAATCAAGCTGATGATGATAGGTTTTAGGGCCAATACAGAGAGGTTGTAAATGGCTGAAGAATGGGCTTTCTTTGAGGGTAAGTTTGTACCTGTTGATGAAGCGCGCGTCAGTGTCAAAACTCACGCGTTGAACTATGGGACTGGTTGCTTCGAGGGTATACGTGGCTATTGGAATAGCGAACATTCAGAAATGTATATGTTTCGAGCTCCAGAACATTTTGAACGTCTGCATCGGTCAGCAAATATGTTGCGCATGTCTCTGCGTTATACGGTAGCTGAATTGACTGAGTTTGCTGCGAATTTAATTCGCTTGAACGAATATCGTACGGATACCTATGTTAGGCCGGTCGTATACAAAAGTGGGGCCATTGTGGGCCTGAGTATGGTCAGGCGTACAGATTCCAAGATTGAATTCTTGCCGGATGACTTTTTCTTGTTTGCAGTGCCTTTTGGAGACTATCTGGATGTCAACAAGCCTATTAGGTGCTGCATATCATCTTGGAATCGGATCGATGACAACATGATCCCAGCACGTTCGAAAGCTACCGGACTTTATCTGAATTCTGCCTTGGCAAAAACTGAAGCCGAGGAATTGGGTTACGATGAAGGAATCATGCTAAATACTGATGGTCACGTTAGTGAAGGTAGTGGGGAAAATCTATTTATTGTCAGAGATGGCCATCTAGTTACACCTGCTCTATCTGAAAATATTCTGGAAGGCATAACTCGCTCTACGGTAATAGAGTTGGCAAAAACAGAATTAGGCATAGACACTATTGAGCGACGTGTCGATCGTACCGAGTTGTATGTGTCAGACGAACTGTTTCTTTGTGGAACCGGCGCGCAAATTTCTGCAGTTTCTGAAGTGGATAATAGAAAAATTGGTAATGGGGAAGTGGGTCCAGTAACTAGTAGCTTGCAAAGGCTTTACTTCGATGTGGTCAAAGGTAACAATCAATCATATGCCCACTGGTGTAAGCCGGTGTATTCAGGTGCTGGGAAATAGATACGCTTGCGACTAGTGGGCTGTGGCAGCAGTTTGCTGATATCCCTAATATAGGGGTTAACCCGTATTGTCCGTTAAGAGAATGGCCGTTCGATTGTGTGACTATGAGTAGTAGTGTCAATACTTGGCCTGGTTGTTCCGGAGATGTATCCAGCGTTTTTGGGTGGCGTCCAAGTTGAGTTCGGTAGAAAACCGCCAATGGGCCAACTTGGGACCTTTGCAGGATGGCATAGGACATTATTTTCGCGATATTTCGTTATTGCAATGTGCACTAACGCACGACTCTCTGCTTAATGAAACTAACCTCAATCAGTCAGATACAAATGAGCGGTTGGAATTTTTGGGCGACTCTGTATTAGGTTTGGTCGTTAGTGAGTATTTGTACCTTCGATATCCTGATCGTGCGGAAAGTGACTTGCATATAGCCAGAGCTGCAGCGGTTAATACCAGAAATTTGTCAAAACCTGCTGAGCAACTAAGGCTGGGAGATTACTTAGTTACCGGTGGAGGGTTTGTATCTGCGTCGGCAAATGTTCTCGGTAGTTTGTTTGAGGCTGTCGTAGGTGCCGTTTTTGTCGATGCAGGGTACTCGGCTGTTGAGAAATTCTTACTACCATGGATGGAGGACTTTTATGATAACTATGATTTTTTATCGGTTAATGATCCTAGCCAGAATCAGAATAATAAAGGTAGATTGGTCGAATATTTGGCGGCTCGAGATAGGGGCTATGCAGACTATCAAATATTAGACGTGATTGGACCTGAACATGCTGCTATCTATAGTGTGGAGTTAGTTGTAGAAGGTCAGATCATTTGTGTCGGCAAAGGTACCAGTCGGAGACGGGCAGAACAAGATGCTGCAGGAATAGCAATGAGCATATTTATGGAATCTGACGATGCTATCTAAAGCTGGATTGCCATGCACTTGAAGCGTCTGGATATTTTTGGGTTTAAAAGTTTTCCACGGCGCACCATTTTGGAGTTTGAGCAAGGATTGACTGCTGTTGTTGGTCCGAATGGATCTGGCAAAAGTAATATTGCTGATGCTGTGCGGTGGGCGCTAGGGGAACAAAGTATGAAAGCCGTTAGAGGTACGAAGACTGGGGATGTCATATTCGGTGGGGGAAGCAATCGTGGCAGGTCTGGATTAGCAGAAGTGTCTTTAACTTTTGACAATGCGGATGGATGGTTCCAAGTCGATTTCAGTGAAATCACAATCACGAGACGCGCGCACAGGTCTGGGGAAAACGAATATTTACTTAATGGCGCTCGTGTCCGGCTCAAGGACATTCAAGATTTATTGCGTAGCGTTGGTTTGGGGGTGGGTGGTAATTCAGTCATTAACCAGGGTCAAGTAGATGCTTCTCTAACGCTAAAGCCTGATGGATTAAGGGAGTTACTTGAAGAAAGCGCAGGGGTCTCTCGATATTACGCCCGTCGTGATGAGGCCCGTCGTAGGCTAGAGCAAACTAACAGAAACCTAGATAGGATTCGTGATTTATGTGCAGAGCTTGAGCCGCGGTTGAAGCAGCTAAAGATCCAGGCTGAAGTTGCTGGCAAAAGTGGGGATATTCGCAGTGAACTTGACGTGTTGTTAAAGCAATTGTTTGCTCACAGACTCTATGTAGCTTCCAATGCAGAAAGAGTGGCTAGGGAAAGTAAGTCTGAATCTGAAGCGCAATTACGTAAGCTTGAAGCGAATGGAATCGATACTGGTGAAGGTCCATCAGAGGTTCAAGTCAATTCCTTGATTGCATCTTCGGCACAATTGTCCAGAGAGCTTCAACAATTACGAGATGAATTGTCAGATGCTAAGGCTAGATGTGCAGTTACAGAGCAAGAAATATTGTTTGAATCCAGAGCTGGCGAGGATCTGCAAGAACGCATTGATGAGAATGACAAAGAACGAAATCGAGTATCTGGTGAATTGGAGATGCTTAAAGGTGAATATGGGAAAGAGAAGGAGATCATTGAAGAATCGGAAAGTGCTGATTTAGATCAGGGCAAGCAACTTTTGACGGCAATACCTGATTTATCTGGAATCAAGCAAGCTGTTGTTGAGGCTCGCACTGAAGCTGTTCGAGTTACCACGGAAGTTTCTCGACTGCGGGACTTAGTGAAGTCGTCTGGCTTGCGTTCGGACGAGCTGGTTCGTGATTTGGAGGAAGCTCAGAGCGAGCAAAGTCTGATAATAGAATCCGAAATCGAGGCGCAGAAAATCAAAGATTCGTGCAATACGGAACTCAGTTCAATTAGTACGAAATTGGTTGAGCTACGCAAATATATCGATACTTCTGATAGAGCAGTGTTGGATGCTAGAAATGGGCTTGATAAAGTTCGAACTCAATTGACTAGGGATAGGGCGATTCTGGAGGTGATGAAGGACGAATTGAAAGTGTTGGCGGATGCGCGAAGTGGAGGATACGAAGGTATTCAGCGGATTGTAGAACGCAATCAGTCAGTCAATATAAAGGGGCTGCTTCGCGACGGAATACGGGATGTTCCGTCTGAGTTTGATAAGGCAGTGGGCGCGGTCTTATTCCATGCATTGGACGACATAATCATTGAAAAGACTGACGATTTGATGGCTGTCATCTCTGATGTGCGGTCTGAGAAACTATCCGGTATTAGCTTGCGATCCTTGTCTGGGTTTCCACAGTTGCCTCCTATTGCTTGGCCTTCTGATGTGGTTATTGGAGAAAAAGGTGTTGTGGGCACATTGTCATCATTAATAGAGGTGCATACAGAATATTCAGGTTTGATGGAGCCGTTACTATCATCGATCATTGTTGTACAAGATCTATCTAGAGCGCTAGCCGTTCGTAGCGAGAAAGCGTCTGTTTCTAGGCACATATTGGTAACACTTGATGGTGATGTAATTACTTCTGATGGATCGATCTCTTTAAGTGTCGATGGATTGTCATCAGGGCTTGCTGTTACCCATAGAATCTCTGACCTAGAAAAAATGATTGATGAATGTTATACGAATATTGAAAGTGGTGAGCAGGCTGAAATTGATGCACAACAAGGCTTGGAAATTGCTGAAACGGATAAAGCTGCCATGTTGCTAGATATGGAGCAAGCTACGAATAACCAATCAAAGGTTGTTGGTTCCAAACGTGGGGTAGAGGAAGAATTAAATTCACTTAAGAAGCAACGGGTGTACTGGGGTGAAGTTATTGATAGGGTGATGGCCAGTGTTGAACAATTAGACAGCCAGAAACAGAGCACAGAAAGTAAATTAGGAGAATGCGAAGCATTGCTTGACCATGCTTTAGGTGATGCAGATGCTGCCGAGAACGAATTATCCGAAGCTCAGTCTTTGGTCTTATCGCTTGAAAATGAACAAGCAAAGGTGCTTCTAGATAGACAAAAACTAGAAAATTATAACGATCGTATTGTGAGTTTAAAGCACCAATTGGAAGCACTGGACCAGGCCTTAGACAAATTGAGGGATCGTGCGGATGCTAGCGCAGCTACAAAATTAATGACGGAGTCAGAAGCCCAAAAATGCTCGGCGGAATTGGATCGACTAAAAACAGAAGAGAAAGAGAAGGTGAAACTGGTTGATGCTGCATCTGCTGCGGTGGCAGAGCTAAGGATAGAACGAGAGAGGGCATTATTGGCTCAGCAGTCATTGGAAGTTGACATTGGCAAATTGCGGAACGCAATTGAACGATCAAATGACCGGATCGAAGCGGCCCGACAGCAGATGGAAGATATTGAATCTCGAAGCCAGGAGGCGCTTGGATCAACCGGCATTCAGTCTGAACGTTATGAAGGGGCGATTGGCAAATTAGAGTCTGAAATTGCTCGTTTGCGGCATATGGTGCATGAAATAGGACCTGTGAATCTTTTGGCTCCACAACAATATGAAGAAGACTTGCTTAAGTATGAGGAACTCAAATTACAGATTGAAGATATGGAATTAGCTATAGGCGAACTGGTCGAATTGACTAGGAATTTAGAGAATGCAGTTAGACGTGAATTCATGGCAATATTTGAGGATGTACGCGAAGGGTTTCGAAAGTATTTCCGACTTTTGTTTGACGGAGGCGAAGCTGATATTGTGCTTGACGATCCAGAAATTCCGGCCGAATCAGGCATCGCTATTACGACTAAATTACCGGGAAAGCGCGTGCAGTTAATGACTGCATTGTCGGGTGGGGAAAGGTCCTTAGTATCTGCTGCGTTACTATTTGGAATGATTAGTGCTCGGCCCGGTCCTTTCTGCGTTCTTGATGAAGTCGATGCCGCTTTAGATGATCAGAACACCGGTAGATTCCGAAGCATCCTTGAGGAATTTGTCGGACTGACACAGTTTATTGTAATTACACATAACGCAGGGACTATGGAAGGGGCTGATGCAATATTTGGTGTCTCCATGGCAAACGATGGGGTTTCTCAAGTAGTCTCGTTACGAATGGGCGAAGAGGGTTCATTGTCATCGGGCGATAGGGCGGCGGTTGGTGTCAAGGATTGAGGCCGATGGAAATCCATGATTTAGTTGCTGACCGTTTGGGAGTGTTGCCTGATAGTCTCAATCTATACGCCAAATTTGGTCCGGTTCACATTTATAAATGCGGAATCGAAGATGACGCATCATTTGCTAGATTAGCTGTTTTTGAAACTGCTGATTTAGGTGTGGATGTAGTAGGACAAGTTGTGGATGTGATTAGCAGGTGGTGTTCTAACGAAAAGCATAATTTGAACTATTTTGAACAGGATCAAAAGATCTATGTCTTAGACAAGACAAGTGGTTCCGAGTTATTTGAATTGAGTACAGATCCAACAGATTTGCATGATTCTCGTTTGGGCTTTGTGATAATGGAAATTGCACGTATTTCTGCGCAGCACTTAATGGATGGTAACCGAATCGTTGCTATTGATCCTGTACAGATCCTACAGAACAATGCAGGTGAGATAGCTTTGGCACATGGTTGGCTATCAGATGTAATGCATTTGATTGTTGGGAAGGATGATGCAGCCCAATTCCGCATTCATAGACAAACAGTATCTCAGAACAATGTGGGTTTTGACGCGGTTTATGCAGTTGGTGTTCTGTTGAGCAGACTTGGGCGCCAAATAATGACCGACGGATTGCCAGATTGGCTTGATTCAATCGTATCTAGGGCAACAAACTCGTCGAGTAAGCGATATGGTGATTTGCGGGCATTAGCGTTGGATATTGAAAGTAAGGATCCTGCTAGTCGATCTAATGTCATATATTCTGAACGACGCTTTGTTGAGCGCTGCCGGACGTTTCCTTTGGTAAAAGTTGGGCGCATAAACATCGGACGAAAAACTGTGTCCGAGGACCCGAAGATGCGCCTAAGTGGTTGGATGATTGGTGCTACTATGGCTACTGTTGTCGTGGCTTTCTTATTAATTTTGCCTAGGATTGATAACCCGCTCTCTCCCATTGCTGGGCTCCTTGATGAGATGCAGACAGCACTGACTATTCCTGAGTCCAGTGTGTCCGGATTTGAGATGACTGAGGACACCGTCATGGTACCAAATTTACTTAATCGTCAAATGACTGAGGCGCAAGTTTTGGCCGGACAACTAGGAGTGCGCCTAGCCGTAGATGATGCTTTTGACTCAAAGGTTGTGCCAGGGACGGTCATATCACAAGATCCGCCTGCAGGATCATATATAAATCAAGATGTTTCTTTGAAAATTGTTGTTAGCAGTGGAGAAGCGAGTGCTTTCCTAGTTTCAGTTGTAGGCCGCTCCGTTGTTGAGGCTCGTGAAATTCTTTCAGATCTTGGGTTTATCGTTGTAGAGACCAGATCCTTCCATCCAGATATTGCTGCCGGAATTGTGATCACTCAAGATCCAATCGCAGGTCAAGTAAGAGCGCGTGGAGAGCAGGTCATATTGGAGGCAAGCAAGGGTTCAGAATTAATCACTATTCCGAGAATAGTCGGGCTTCGTGAAGAATATGCAAAAAAGACTATTACGGAATTGGGGCTAAAATTTGTTGTCGAAACCGTGCACGATGGTGTTCCCGGTATAGATATAGGACAAGTGATTTCTCAGGAACCTGGGTCCGGTTCAGTAGTCGAATCAGAATCATTGGTCACGGCCAGTATTTTTGAACCAGCAACTTTAATTATGCCGAACTTAGTGGGGGTTGGATTGAATGAAGCTTTGATCGCATTAACAGGTGCGGAGTTAGTATTAAGTCGTATTAAATCATCAGCTTCGGATTCTTCCTTACCTGAAATAGTGAAAGAGCAATCTCCTATTGCTGGGACAGCAGTGTTAGTGGGCGACTCCGTAATGTTGACTACGGGTAACTAGACTGACATGTTTTTCAGTACCAATTAGGACTATATGCCTCAAGTGGGTTGTTTGAATTGGCTTAAGAACCGGATACTTGTGATCTGTTGTCTGGTACTTGTGTTGTGTGTGTTTCATGTTGACACTGCGCATGCAGATGTTTCACCAACACTTTGTTCAATTCGCCCAGACTATGCGGTTGCAGGAGGATGGTTTTACTCGCAAGGTGGTGATGGTACGGGCTTGGGGTTTTCGGTCGTGGATAACGATTCGTCGGATATGTGGACAGGGTTTAATCGTCGTGGGGGAGTGCCAACTCTGGGTTATCCCATCACTCAACCATTCCACTACAAAGGGTTTTTGACACAAGCATTTCAACATGCGATTTTGCGGTGGGATCCTGTTAAAAAAGACGTTAGTTTTGTTAATACTCTCGACGAGTTGAGTGGGCTTGGGCACGACGATTATTTATTGTCGCATTGGCAGATACCTGCTCACAAAATTATTGATTATGGGTCTGAGCTAGATCCAAATAACGATTTAGAATTTGAGAAGATCAAATCTATACATCTTGACATCATCAAGGGAGATATGAGACTAGCGAGTATGTTTGATGAATCAAAATCATGGTTGGATCTATACGGGTTGCCTGTTGCTTATAGCGAGATGGAGGGAATAAGGACTCTGCGTACTCAGCGAGCAGTTGTTCGTATTCGGGAATTTGGGCAGCGTGCAGATGGATCTGTTGAAGTCGATGTTCTACTGGATATCTTAGAGACAGGGTATTTAGCTAAGGATGCGGGAATGTTCCCTGATTATGCAATTGAGCCTCAATATCCCAGCGGGGACTCGGGCCGTCTTCCACAAATAATCGTGCCGAACAAATTAATTCAAGGATCAGTCGGTATTGTTAGGGTGAGAGGATTACGAGGTCCCATGAATTCCATAGTAAACGGAATTCAGATGAGCTCTTTTTGTACGGATGGGGAGCATGCCTTTTTTATTCCAATCCCAATAGATTCCAAAACAGGCGAGCAATCTTTGTCCATAAAAATGTTCGATCGGGAGACAAACGTCTCATACACAGTGATTAAACGTCATGTGGATAGTGCCAGCATTGTGGTTCCTGAATCGATAAGCCATTTACTGGACTCAAAATATTCGACGGAGGAAGGTGTCTTATTTGATAGCGTTTTTGGTGAAATAAGTGGTGAGCAGTTGTGGCAGGGAACGTTTATTAAGCCTCTGGACATAAACGAAAATTCTGGGTTTGGGGAACATAGGATTTTCATGCCTGGTGCCGTACATAGTCACCATACAGGGACCGACTTCCCGGCCGGTAGCGATACGACCGTGTCTTCTGCTGCTGATGGAATTGTACTATGGGTTGGGTCACTACCAATTCATGGCAACACCGTCATTGTAGATCATGGATTGGGCGTTTCCACGGTATATTCACACCTTGCTGGATTCAATGTGGAGAAAGGTGAAGCATTATCTATTGGTGCTGTCGTAGGATTGGTGGGGTCTACCGGGCGATCCACTGGTGCTCATTTGCACTGGGAAGTTCGGGTACTAGGTGTGCCGGTAGATCCAAACTTATGGCTTGATGCCCAAACGATCCCTTTGAGTTAGGGACAGGAATGTTGTGCAAATTTTGCCCGGCCAAATTTGGAATCATCAACAAGGCTGGAGTTGCTTAAGAAAAAATGGATGGTAACTTGATACCTCTTAAAGTAGATTTGCACGGGAGGCATCCTGGCGATATTCCCGACGTTGTTGACTATTGGATCGATCACGCCATAAAAACTAATCATAGCACCATACATTTGATTCATGGACGAGGGACAGGTGCTCTGAAAGATGCAGTTAGACGACATCTCACTAATCACGAATTTGTTGATAGTTTTGGGGACGGAGGCGTTCTGACAGGAAGTGGAGGCGTTACTATTGCGACATTACGTTATAAATAAGACACGATGACTGTTGGCCAGATGCCACTGGTATGCTTTGCGCAAAGCGATTAGACGAATAAATTGTTCACCGGTAATTTTGTGGCATCGATGTTGTGGTCTAATGAAATTAGAGTATTTGTACCAAGACGGGAGCGTCCGACCACAATTGCTCCAAGTTGTAGTGAGCACGACGTTCTTCAAGAAAGATGTGGACCAGAATAGATCCGAAATCCACCACAACCCATCCTTCCTGAGGATTGCCTTCCCTCTTGCCACGTATTTGATGGGTATCCTTCCAATATACGCATAGATCTTCTGCGAGGGACTTGGCATGGACGGTACTAGTGGCTGTGCAGATTACAAAGAAATCGGCAATTGTAGATAACTGTCTTATTTCCAGCAGAGTTATGTCGGAGGCATTACGGTCGCTAACTCTAAATGCAATTTCTTGTGCTAACTTTCTAGGCTTCATGTGTACGTAGAAATGCCTCCAACCTCAGTCCTAGTAGTCTCTCTTGTTTCCATATGCTAGATCATACGATTATTTTCGCACGCATATAAATTGTATCTGTCTATGTACGAGGCTACTGAAGGATGTACCATCGAACTGTAGTCTTCACCAGCACGTGCTAGGTTACGTATTTGGGTAGAGGATATGGCCGACTTGTTGCCCCAACAGGAAACTAACCTGTCAGGCCTGACATTGAGAGAGTGAGCGATGTCGGCCGGATTTGGGGCATCTGATTCTGGTCTATTTACTGCAATGATTCTAACTATTTCAAGGAGTCTCTTAATAGACTTCCATTTGTTCAATTCGGCCACAATATCTTGACCTACAATCATCCATATAGAGCTTAAAGGGTTGTTTTCAACCATTTCTTCCGCGGTATCTATCGTATAGGACGGAAATTGTCGGTTAATTTCAGTAGTGCTGACTTGAAATAAGGGGTCAGTTTCGGCGACAAGTTGACACATAGATACGCGATTAGCTGCTGGGGCTGCTGTCTTATCACGCAATGGAGCACGGTGTGCAGGAACAAGTATCACTTGGCTAAGCCCGAATTCGTTGGCAGCTTGACGAGCTATTGAAATGTGCCCATTGTGAATAGGGTCGAATGTTCCCCCCAGCAGTCCAATGCGATGCTCATAAATCAATGTGTTCTCCGTATGTAGTGGAGTGATATGCCCAGTGCCAAATTTAGTGTCAACCTAAGAAGGGTAAACGGGTTCGAGTGGCAGCGCCACTCATAGCAAGTAGTAAGTTGCATGCACGGTTAGATTGACGCATCGTCGGAGCCGTGATAACTTCCGTCTATTGGTCGGTCTATAAGACTAGTGACCACGGCCCTGGAATGGAATGGTTTCCTAGGGCCAGTACAATACCTCTCTATTTGCAGTCGTTCGATTGTTGGATTAGTCATAGATAAATGGCGGCGCATTTAAGCAGAGTTTGCACTCGGGCTATTGGAGCTATTGGGTTGGCCGAGTTCATTATTTAGATTGCTCATTAATCCGGATATCCGATTATGCACACTGAATTATCAATAATATGACTAAATTTGGAATAAGCACCATGTATATGCATGCAGGGAAGCCAAGGTGATCGAAGTGTTATCTCAGACAGGTGGTTTTATGAATATGGTTGGAAACAACAATGGGTAGCAGGCGGAGATCTTCACGACCTCGGCCAGCACCAGAATTTGATTTTGGTTTGTTGAATGGCGAAGTTGAAAATCTTGGATTGCTTTCGTCTCGAGAGTTCTATCAGCGGGACATGCAAGAGCTTTTAGCAGCGGCTGAAGCTTTAGAGTTGCCGGACCCGTCTTCGATGGATAAGAGAGACTTAATTGGCAAGCTTATATCGATAAGTGATGAGCGGCAGGCTAGTAGCTTGGAGGTTGGAGTCCTGGAGATTGTCGATGATGGATATGGATTCATACGTCGCGATGAACATTGGTTACCGTCTAGGACTGATGTGTATGTATCACAGACTCAAGTCCGAAGATTCGGACTTAGAACCGGAGATCAGCTCACTGGTCAGGTCCGGCGACCTAAGGATAATGAGAAGTATAGAGGGCTGGTCAGAGTAGTTGCTGTCAATAATGGCGAGCCTGAGGCAGCTGCAAAGAGACCGCGCTTTCAACGACTAACCCCGATATTTCCTGAGGACCAACTCACTCTTGAAAACGATACGGCAGAATTGACGAGCCGCATTATTGACATGGTCGCTCCGATAGGTAGAGGGCAGCGTGGACTTATAGTGTCTCCACCTAAAGCCGGTAAAACCGAGTTGATGAAGAGAGTGGCGAAAGCGATTGTTTCTAATCATGGGGATGTGCATACTGTGGTGGCGCTGATAGGGGAACGGCCTGAAGAAGTGACAGATTGGGAACGGGCCCTTGATGCGGAAGTCATTAGTTCCACTTTCGATGAGACTCCCGATAGTCATTGTCGTGTTGCGGAAATGACTATGGCGAGGGCTCGGCGCCTAGTTGAGAGTGGTGAGAATGTGGTTTTGTTTTTAGATAGTATTACAAGGCTGGCTAGAGCCTATAACCTGGCGGTGCCATCCAGTGGGAAGACCATGTCAGGTGGTATGGATCCGGCAGGGCTGATACCACCTAAAACATTTTTTGGCTCTGGTCGGAATATTGAGGGTGGTGGTAGCCTGACAGTATTGGCTTCTTGTTTGATTGACACTGGTAGCCGAATGGATGAAGTGATTTACGAGGAGTTTAAAGGGACAGGGAATTGGGAATTGATACTCAATCGAAGGTTAGCCGAGCGTGGCACCTTTCCAGCTGTGGATGTTTTGAAGTCTGGAACGCGTCGCATAGAGCTGCTGCTGGATGAGGATGAAACTCGGTTGAGTTGGCTCCTACGGCGTATGCTGAGTGCGGTTGGCGACGAGGATGCAGTTGAATTGATGATGGACCAGCTGAAAAAGACTAAGACCAACAAAGAATTTTTGGAACAAATAACAAAGCAATCGTTTTAGTGAGGTTTTGCCACAGTGTTTAGCCATTTATCACGAACGATGTTTCAGTCTTGTTTTCTTAACTAAGTTGTCGATTTAAAGGACTATATTGCAATGAAAGTAGTTTTGCTCGAGGAAGTTGCCAATGTGGGGTCTATAGGGGATGTCGCTGAAGTAGCTGACGGATACGGACGTAATTTCTTGATTCCGACAGGAAAAGCTCGTCTGGCGGAGACGAGTATCCTTCGAGATGCTGGCTTTCGTCGCAGCATTGAGAAGCATAGGTTGATGCAGGAACGCGAACAAGCTGAGAATTTAGCTCAGAATTTGCAGGGTGCAACTGTGAAAGTTGCTGCTCGTGTTGGGGAGCAAAATCGCTTACACGGACAAGTTACGGCTCAGCAGGTGTCCTTAGCAATTCATGAGCAATTACACATGGAGCTGGATAGGCATAAAATTGAGATAGATGATCCCATACGTTCCTTGGGTTCGTTCACTCTGCCTTTGCGGATAGGACATGGCTTTGATGTGTCATTGAATATTGAAGTGGTTGATGCTGCTGAGGAAGAGGCTCGTATGATTGCTGAAGCAAAGCATGATAACGATGCCTTGGATGGCGATTTAGATGTGGAGTCGAATGAAGTAGAACGATTAGAGAATTCACCTGTTGAAGAAAATCAATTAATGGAATTGGAACAAGAGGACCCGGGCACGTAATAATTGCGGGCGTCTATCAACATAGAAAATTTGGGGTTGTAGTTGGCTGTTGACCGTTTGCCGCCACAGAACATTGAGGCTGAACGATCTGTTCTTGGGAGCTTACTAATTGATCCTGACGGATTTACGAAGGTTTCCGACCTGATAGATCCTGACGATTTCTATCGTCAGTCTCACAGATCCATATATGAAGCAATCCGCCTATTGGGTGTCCGCAATGAACCCGCTGATTTTGTAACCGTGTGTGATGAATTGGAGCGCATGGAAGTTTTGGAAACAATAGGGGGAGAATCCTATGTTTCCTCTTTGGCAAACGATGTGCCTAGTGCTTTCAATGTGGAGTATTATGCGGACATTGTTAAGCGGGCTTCAATACTGAGGCAGGTTATTATTGGGGCCGGAGACATAAGCAGCCTAGCATTAAGTTCGGATGCTGATGCGGCTACTGTTCTGGACAATGCCGAAGAGATAATTTTCCGCATTGCACGGAAATCCGAGTCAGCTCGTTACTATTCTCTCCGCGAGATTCTCACCGATTACGTCGATGATATGCACTTTCGACATGAGAGACCTGAGTTACTAAATGGTGTCCCCACGGGCTATAACAAACTCAATGAATTGCTTGGCGGTTATCAACGTTCAGATCTCATCATCGTTGCAGCGAGAACTGGAATGGGTAAGACGACATTCATGTTGAATGTTGCTTGGAAGGCGGCCCGTCAACAAGATGTTCCGGTAGCGTTGTTTACCTTGGAAGTCTCACCGGTTCAATTAGCACAACGTCTGGTGAGCATGGAAGCTCAAATAGACTCGTCGTTATTAAGAGATGCACGGCTCACCGATTCCGACTTTCAGAAAGTGGGGCAAGCTATAGGAGAGTTGTCTGAATGCCCTATTTTCATCGATGATACGCCCGCCTTATCGATACTCCAGCTCAGGGCTAAATGTCGTCGCATGCATGCTCAGCATAATATAGGATTAATAGTGGTGGATTACCTTCAGCTGATGCGTACTAGTGGTCGCACAGAAAACCGCGTACAAGAGATATCTGAAATCACTAGATCACTTAAATCTATAGCTCGCGAGCTAGATGTTCCTGTTATTGCTGGAGCCCAGTTGTCTCGTGCTATCGATGCAAGAGGGGACCAAAAGCCCAGACTGTCAGACCTTAGAGAATCCGGCTCGATAGAACAAGATGCAGATATTGTTATGTTTCTATACGCTGACGGTGGAGATGTGCCACACTCTGGCCCTTTGCGAATGAAAGTTGAAGTGGCTAAGCACAGACACGGTTCGGTAGGTGAACTTGACGTCATGTTTCTTAGGCAGCAAGGGTTGTTCCTAGAAGCAGGCGCACGCCCTAACACTGATCAATCTGAACCATTCAATTGAGCAGTATACCCTGACTGTTTGCCGTCCTTAGCGCGTCTTGTTGGGCATTATAATTTGCCTGATTTTGTTTAAAATATGTGTCGTATAAATCATCGTGATAGAAAACCCAGTAAATAAATTGTTTGGTTGGCTTAAAAATCTGAATCCAGACACACCTCAGCGGACAGCTAGGCGGCTTCAGCCTATAGTCGATCTGGTCAATCGCAATGAAAAAAATATGCAATCCCTATCTGATGACCAGATGGCTAGATTAACGCCGCAATTCATGGATCGGATTCAATCCGGATCTTCTCTTGATGACCTTTTGCCTGAAGCTTTCGCTGCGGTGCGCGAAGCAACGGTTCGCACTATCGGCGATCGTCAGTTTGATGTGCAGATTATGGGAGGAATAATTCTGCACAAGGGGTCCGTCGCTGAGATGAAAACTGGTGAAGGGAAAACTTATTGTGCTCCTTTAGCAGCATATTTGAACGCTCTCTCAGGACATGGTGTTCATGTGGTCACAGTGAATGACTATTTGGCTCGTCGCGATCGTGATTGGATGGGACCTGTGCTCGAATCTCTTGGATTGAGTGTAGGAGTAATCCAAGCTGGTATGTCTGCCGATGATAGGCGAGCTGCATATCTATGTGACGTTACTTACGGTACTAATAATGAATTTGGTTTTGATTATCTTCGTGACAATATGGTGCACGATCTGTCTGCTCGGGTTCAGCGGGAACTCAATTTTGCTATCGTTGATGAAATCGACAACATTCTTATTGATGAAGCACGTACGCCGTTAATTATTTCGGGGCAGGCGGAGGAATCTGCCCAGCATTACCACGAATTTGCGAGATTAGTCAGAAACTTTGAGGAAGGTGCCGAGTATACGGTAGATCTTAAGGCCCGCGCGATTTCTATGACCGATAAAGGCATTGATCGGGTGGAACAAAGGTTAAATATCGACAATATATATGCTGAAGGTAATTTTCAGATGTTGCATTACTTACAGCAGGCTATCAGGGCGAAATCCCTCTACCATCGGGGCAAGGAATATGTCTTGGTACGGGATGGGGTGGTTATCGATGGTAAAGATTCTCGCGCTGAGATAGCGATAGTCGATGAATTTACCGGACGGCTCATGCCTGGCAGGCGTTTTGGTGAAGGATTGCACCAATCTATTGAGGCCAAAGAGCGTGTGCAAGTTCAGGCAGAAACTCAAACGCTAGCGACCGTTACCTATCAGAATTTTTTCAGGATATATACCAAGTTAGCTGGCATGACTGGTACTGCCAAAACAGAAGAGGAGGAATTGCAAAAAATATATGGCCTTGATGTGCAGGTTGTGCCGACTCATCAGCCAATGATTCGTCAGGATCACTCAGATTATATTTACAGAACTGTTGAGGCAAAGTACGAAGCGGCTGCTAAATACATACGTGAAACCCATTCATCTGGCCGGCCAGTGCTGGTTGGAACCACGTCTATAGAGTCATCGGAGCGTCTGAGCGAATTGCTCAAGATGCGCAAAATTGGTCATCAAGTGCTCAATGCAAAATATCATGAGCAAGAGGCTTCTATTGTGGAAAAAGCAGGGCAGTTGGGATCTGTGACGATAGCCACCAATATGGCTGGTAGGGGTACTGACATCAAGCTTGGATCCGGGGTTGCCGAATTAGGTGGGCTTTCGGTGATAGGTACTGAACGTCATGAGTCTCGTCGGATAGATAATCAGCTTCGTGGTCGCTCAGGAAGACAGGGAGATCCAGGCGAATCGCGGTTTTTTATATCGCTTGACGACGAATTGATGCGACGCTTTCGTAGTGACCGTATTGCTGGAATTATGGAAAAGCTTGGGATGGATGATTCTGTACCGATAGAAAACAAGATAGTTTCTCGGTCTATAGAGTCAGCGCAAAGTCGGGTGGAAGCATATAACTTCGATATTCGTAAACATGTTGTGGAATTTGATGACGTAGTGAACAGGCAGCGTGAAATAATCTATCGTCAGCGTGAAGAGTATCTGGAAGGTCAAAATCTTCGGGATGTGTTGGAGGAAATGCTGGATCAGGAAGTTCATAGTTTGGTGATGGATCGGGACCTAGATCTTCATTCTTCAGATGAGGATTTAATTGCAGGGGTGACTTCGTTCAATGAGTTAACGCATAACGAAGCGCTGGGGTTAGAGGACTTGTTGGATCGTGAGTCTGAGGAAATAATCAACGATCTTTGTCAAAGGGCCCGGCTATTGATTGACAAACGATCTGAGGATTTTGGTGATTATCTTGATGATCTACTGCGTTGGCTTCTTCTGCAGCAGCTTGATTTTTTATGGGTGGGACATCTGACAGCGGTTGAAGAGTTGCGGCAAGGAATAGGGTTAGTGGCTTATGGGCAACAGAATCCTTTGGTGGAATTTAAGCGTCAGGGGTTTCGATTGTTTAGGCAGTTGCAAGATGCTATGCGATATGAAATTACTCGGAGATTTTTTCGCCTTGAGGCCCGGCCTATAGCGGAAGCGGAAACTGTTTTGACATCTCAGTCGGGGTTTGAAAAACGAGGAAGTGTTCGGGATCCTAATTTGGAGAATAAAATTTCTTCTCAACCAACAACTGAGAGTGCTTCAGGGCACGGATTGAATCGTGCCCAACGTAGGCGGAAGGCTAAGCTTTCCAAGCGTAATGGAACATAGTTTGGAAATATTTGAACGATTGGATATACGTGTGAACTGTCGGAGTAATAATGGACGCTAGGGAAGCAGCTCAGAGAGCATTACAAATTTTGGATCGTGTGCGAGAGATTAGGGGGCGTCTTTGACCATTCTTCTGTTGATGCACAGATAGCTGCATTGGAAGAGGAAACTTCTAAGCCAGGGTTTTGGGATGATAGGCGAGCCGCTGGAATGGTTATGAAACGAATTCACACTAAACGCGGTGAGATGGAGTCGTGGGCAGAGCTTGAATCGGATTCTCAAGATCTACTCGAACTAGCGGAAATTGCCGTGGGAGATGCTGAGATGCTCAACGGTATTGAAGTAGGGATATCGACATTAGAGACCGAACTTGAGCGTAGGCAGATGGAGCTGATGTTTTCGGGTGAATATGACGAATCTGGTGCCATTATGTCTATAGCTCCTGGGGCTGGCGGAACTGAATCTCAAGATTGGGCTGAAATGTTGCAGAGGATGTATTCGAGGTGGGGTGAAGCAAGGAAATATCAGGCGGAAATATTAGATTTGTCGCCTGGAGAAGAGGCTGGAATCAAGAGTGTCACCATAAAGTTTGACGGCAGAAATGCTTATGGCTATCTCAAGGCTGAAGCTGGGGTCCATAGGCTAGTCAGGATATCCCCATTCGATTCTGGAAATCGGCGCCATACGTCGTTTGCGCGCGTTGAGATCGTTCCTGTCATAGAGGATGATGTTGCTGTAGAGATACCGTCTGAGGACGTTAGGATTGATACTTTCCGTGCTGGTGGAGCAGGTGGACAACATGTGAATAAAACTGATTCTGCTGTTCGGCTTACTCATATCCCTACTGGTATCACCGCTTCTTGTCAGAGTCAGCGGTCCCAGATTAAAAACCGTGAAGTTGCTTGGACCATCTTGCGATCTCGCGTCACTGAATTGAGAATGCGAGAAAAAGAAGAAGAGCGCTCTCGATTACGTGGAGAGCACGTTAAAGCTGATTTTGGCAATCAAATTCGATCATACGTGCTTCATCCGTATAAATCGGTAAAAGACTTAAGGAGTGGTTTTGAAACTAGTGATACCGATTCTGTTCTTGATGGTAACTTAGATGCTTTTATTGAAGCTTATCTTCGCTCAAAGCTTGCAGTGTCTGATGACCGCTAAATTACGTATGTGTGTTGCGTTACTGTGTTTGGTGAGTGGTTTTTACGTGAGTGTAGGCACCGCATATTCTGCCTCCGATGGAGCCAATGGCGTGGGTACGCATCGTCTGGAAGAGCAAAATTCAATCCCAGTACCGACACCACGGACCTTGTTCGAAGATATTGATAACCTGCCCGAGCCAGACTACAGGGTAAGATATTTTGCTGTCGCCACCGGCATACTGTTTGTGCTATTGATCGCTACCATCGTGATTCTGTCATATCGACGATATCAGATAAATAATCGACGGTCTTAAATGACCATCCCGTATATTGATTTGCTGCTTGACCAATCGTCTCTATCGATGGTCTATCATTCGAACAATCCGTTACAATGTGATGCAATGTATGTCCTAACAAAGCCTGTAAAACTTAACGATTTATGCGTTAAAGGACAGTTATACAATTGATTGTCTTTCAAGAAGTAGTCAAATCATATGGTTCAGGGGTTAACGCTCTGGACGGAGTATCTATTCAGATCCCGGAACGGGATTTTGTGTTTTTAGTGGGATCGAGTGGTGCTGGGAAGACGACAGTGATACGTTTAATCAATTGCGATCAAAGACCAACCAGTGGTGCGATATTTGTGGATGGGATAAACACGGGTAGGCTGGGGAGGAAGGATATACCGATGTTCCGTCGTAAAATTGGTGTCGTCCACCAGGATTTCAAACTGCTGGCGGATCGTACTGTTGAAGAAAATATAGCCTTTGCTTTGCGAGTGGTTGATGACTATGGCTTAAACTCAAAAGAGAGAATTCATGAGGCATTGGAAACTGTTGGGTTGGATCGCAGATCGAATAGTTATCCAGAGCAACTTTCAGGCGGGGAAAGGCAAAGAGTTGCCGTAGCGCGTTGTTTGGTGACTAATCCAGCTATTGTTGTGGCTGATGAGCCTACAGGGAATTTGGATCCAGACTCTGGCAGAGAAACTATGAACCTTTTGGTTCGTATAAACGCGGCCGGCACTACCGTAATAGTAGCGACTCACAATCAAGCATTGGTCGATACGATGCAGCGTCGAGTAATTGCTCTTGAGAACGGTCAGGTTATGCGAGATGAAAGAGCAGGGGGCTATGTAGGTGGCTAATTTGCGTACATTTCCTTATGTACTAAAGTCTGCATTTGGGTCAATATGGAGGAATCTTGAAGGAACCACTTATGCGGTTCTGACTACAGCTGTAATGTTGTTGATGTTTGGTGGGTTCCTAGTGGTGAACGACACTTTGGACCGCATGATTGATGCTCTTGGCCGCAGGACTAATATGGTTGCGTACTTAACCGACAATGCTCTTCCTTCTGATACTGCTGAACTGGTCACTGTTTTGCAAAATGATCCTAACGTGGGACAGGTAACATTCATTAGCCGAGATGATGCAGCAGCGAAATTTCGGGACACACTTGACGAGTTGGCTGAAATCTTGGACGTAATTGAAAACAACCCCTTTCCTGCCAGCATCGAAGTTCGAATGAATGATCCAGAGGCCATATTGGCGCTAGCGGATGAATTGAGAAGTCGCACCGATATTGTGGAAGAAGTTCTGGTTCGTGATGATGTAGTAAGTAGATTGCTATATATATCGCAACTAGTGAGATTAGCTGGTGGAGTATTACTTATTTCGATCGGACTGGTAACTATTTTTGTTATTCAGAACACAATTCGTCTGGCTGTATTTTCTCGTAGAGACGAAATTGAAATAATGAAGCTTATTGGCGCTACTGATTGGTTTGTGCGAGGTCCATTTGTGATTGAGGGGGCAATAATAGGGTTTTTGGGATCTGCCATCGCATCTGCTGTGCTTGTGACAGGGTTTGCTCGTGTGGGGCCAAGAATAGAGTCTGTGATTTCTTTTCTCCCGATACAAACAGGGGCAGCATTCGTTTCAAATGTGTCTGTTTTTACCATGGTGGTTGGTGTTTTGCTCGGGGCTGCTGGATCTTATTTGTCTGTCCGACGCCATCTGGCTTCGATTGAGTGATTGTTTTTCAGAATGTGACTAAGTCATATGGACGTCGTGTCGCTTTAGATGACGTAACGATGACAGTGGATAGAAATGAATTTATATTTCTAGTTGGTCCTAATGGAGCTGGCAAATCAACTTTTCTGAAAATGATTACGTTGGAGGAGCGCCCATCAAAAGGATTAATAATTGTGGGCGGGGTTGACACAGATACTGTGTCAGAGAGTGCGATTCCGGCCTATAGACGGCGTATAGGTATGGTGTTTCAGGACACTCGCCTGTTTGCTGATAGATCTGTCATAGAGAATGTTTCCCTGCCATTGCGAATAACCGGTGCTTCTGGTGGAGAGATTCGGAGATCTTGTGAGAACGGTCTCAGGACAGTGGGTCTAGATGGGTTCTCCAATAGAAATGCTTCGGAATTGTCGGGAGGTGAACTGAGGCGTGTTGCCATAGCAAGAGCGATTGTAAGCAAGCCTGAAATACTTCTTGCTGATGAGCCTACGGATAGTCTTAGTCCTAGTGCGGCCGACAAAATCATGGATTTGTTATTGGAAATCAGTCTGACAGGTGTTACTACAATTGTTGCAACTCATGATCGTGATGCTGTGGATCGGCTCCGGCGAAGAGTCGTAAGGATTGAACAAGGGAAAATAGCCTCTGATGAGTTTGCCGGAGGATTCAATGGCTGATCAAGCACGGCGGCTCTTACTTAAGTCTGCTATTGGAATGGGTGTTGTTGTAGCCAGTACTGCGATAGGTACAAGAAAAATGATGTCGGCAGTTGATATTGGGGAAATCGATGTTGAGATTGAAGGGAGAAAGGGACAATTAGGTAGCGCTCAGGATCAGAAGGATCGTGCGGAGGCAATTCTGGCTGCGACCAGGGCAACTAGATCCTCTCTGCAAACACAATTACGCGTAACCGATGAAGCTCGCTTTAGGGAAATCGTGAAATTGCAGAAAGTGCAATCACGTCTGGATAGCCGAGAATTAGAGAAGCAGCAGGCGAGCCGGCAAATAGAGGTGATGAGTTCGGATTTTGATCAATCCATAAAGGCGGTGAATGAGCGTTTGCGAGCCTTATATAAGGCCAGCAGGGGAACCAGCCACTTGGAATTAATTCTTTCTGCCGAGTCGTTTTCTCAAGGTCTTGATAGAGTAGGTTCATTGGAGTCAGTGTTGCAACAAGATATTGCAGATATACGGGACTTATTGGATCGTAAACGAGAAATTCAAATCCGTCAGTCAGCATTGAATCAACAATTAAATGAGATTGAAGCATTAAAGGAAGAGCGACAAGCTGTTCAGCAAGAAATTGATCGTAGAATGGCGGATCATAAGGCCTTGATGGCACGGGTTGAGGAACAAGAAGATGAATTAGCTCAGGATGTTGCGGCGTTCGAAGCTGAAGCGGCAGCCATAAGGAGGGAGATAGCATCACTAAGGAATCAGCGGCAGGCTGAAATAGACCGTCTTGAGAGACAACGTGCAATTGAAGCGGCAAGACGTATTGCTGGACAAGGCGGGGCTGTGAGTGGGTGGGTTTGGCCGGCTCTTGGGATTATTACGGCTGACTACGGAGGTTGCACTTTTGGGCAGTGTCCTCACCTTGGAATTGATATTGCTGCCCCATTAGGAACTCCGATTCTTGCTGCAGCGGATGGCGTAGTTTTAAAAGCTGGTTATGCGGTACCAGGAAATAGATCAGCTTCATACGGCATGATGGTAATCATTGCTCACAGCAATACCGAAGACACTCTTTATGCACATCTGGCCGACATTAGCCTTCCTCCTACTGTGTCTGAAGGACAGTTTGTGTCTATAGGTGATGTTATCGGCTACATGGGATCAACTGGATGGTCTTCTGGCCCTCATTTACATTTTGAATATCGTGTTAATAATGCAAAGGCTAATCCTAGACAAGTACTTGGATAACTCAAATAAAACAAAGTTGGTTTATATATCTAACGAAACAGCGCTGACTAAATGAGATTATTTAAGGTTGTGACAGGCTCACTGGTAGGGGTGTTGGTAGTTGCTGGTGTGTTCTTGCTTGGTTACTTGTTTGCAGTATCCACCGATCGGCAAGACCGTATTTTTTCGGAATCTGCGCCGAATTCCGAATTAACGTCAGAATTACGAGGTGACATAGGGATCTTCTGGGAGGCTTGGGAGTTGTTGCAGGCGAACTTTTATTCTGGGCCGACAGAGGTACATAAATTGATGCGAGGGGCGATAAAAGGGATGGTAAATGCTAGTGGTGACCCTTATACCGAGTATCTTGACGCTGAACAGATGCGTTTGACGCGCGAACATCTTGAAGGTCGATTCGTGGGGGTGGGAATTTCGGTGCGGGTAAGCGAACAGGGCTATCTTCTGATAGATAATCCTCTTCCAGGATCGCCAGCAGAGGCATCTGGAATATTGGCTGGTGATTTAGTGATAAAGATAGATGGCAGCCAAATAAGAGGTAAGGGATTACGGGAAATTACATCCAAAATCCGTGGAGAACGAGGTACGGCGGTTGTACTAACCATTATGAGAGATGGGGCCCCTAATCAGTTTGATATAAGAATCACACGAGATGAAATCAAGGTTCCGTCGATCGTATCTAGAATTATCGATGGCATAGGATATTTGCGAATCACGTCATTTGGTAATGATACGGCTAGTGATTTGAAGCAGCAGTTACAGACACTGACAGATTCCAATGTACAGGGCTTGATTATAGATCTGAGAAATAATCCAGGCGGGTTACTCGACTCGGCAATTGATGTGTCTTCTCAGTTTTTGCCTGAACAAACAGTGATTTTGATTGAGCGTAGCCGTGATGATCAAGTTAAGGAATTTCGTGTGTCAGAGGGACGATTAGCGACAGAATTGCCTGTTGTTGTGTTGGTCAATGGAGGTACGGCTAGCGCTGCAGAAATTGTTGCAGGTGCGCTCCAGGACCACAAGAGGGCTACCCTAATAGGATCAACTACGTTTGGAAAAGGTTCGGTGCAACGACCTTTTCCCTTGTCTGATGATTCAGCTGTCAAGGTGACAATTGCAACGTGGATGACACCAAATGGGCAACATCTGGATGGAGAAGGCATACAGCCTGACTTTGATCTTTCTAGTAGTAAGCAACCCATTGGTAGAGAGGAAGACAATCATGTTCAGGCAGCCCTGAAGATCTTACGTGGCGAATTGTGTTGTGAAGACCTAAAGGCGGCTTGATAGAATTCTTGGTACCGTGGACAGTAAAAATAGTAAGCGAAATATTATAAATGGCTCGTTCATTTCACGAACCCGACGTATCTGAAGCCCGTAGAATTATGGATCCAGCGATAGAACAGATGGTGGGGAGCTTGCCTGTATGTCAATTTTCCACCAAGCGGTTTATTGAAGTGATGCTAGAGCGGGAAGAATTTGAGACAGCCTACAAAGCGGCCCTGGCAACGTTGGGAGACGAACCTGAGGTGGCGCTAATGGCTCTTCATGGACAGGTTATATCTGTATCCCTCCGAAATGATGCCAGATTGAATTTTGCGGGATTTGTGAGAGATGACGAACCCAATCATATTGATCCGTTTTCTCATAGTTCGTGGTGGCGAAAAGAATTATGATAGCGTCAAGCTTTGGCAGAGCGCGTCAAATGCAGACGATCTGAGTGCGCATTCTATTTGTATCGAACTTGTTCCCGCCCGACATTGGCGGTCCTGCTACTCACATATCACGAACCGCACAAGAAATGCATGCAAATGGGCATGAGGTGAGGGCGGTGGTCTGCTGTGTGGCAAATAGTGCGACCGAAGATCAATATCCCGTGAAAAGAATCTCCCGGCACCTGCCTGTAGTTCTTAGGTTTACGCTCGTATTCTTTTGGGTGTTTGTTTGGTCATTAAGAGCAGATGTTGTCTATATAAATGGTCTTGAATTGCCCGCTACTTTTGCTTCACGCATCTCCCGAACTAGGTCGCTATTAAAAGTTGTGGGAGACTTTTCGTGGGAATATGCAATCAGGCATGAATGGACGGATGACAGCATTGACGACTTTCAGAACCGGCGATACCCAGCAAAAGTGGAATTGGTTCGCTGGGTGCAGCGTGCTTATTGCCGCATGGCAGATGAGCTTGTTACTCCCAGCAAGTATGTCCGCGAGCTTGTTGAGGGATGGGGGGTTCCGAACCATAGAGTGCATGTGGTAAACAACTCCTTGACCAGGTCTCCTAAGTTGGTGCTTCCCATTGATACGTTACGGGAGGAGCTTTCTGGAGACGGCCCTATAGTAATCACTGTTGCACGTCTTTATTCATGGAAAAAAATTGATGAACTGATTCGTATAGCTAACCAGTTTTCGCGTGGGGCTACTCTGGTGATTGTAGGGGATGGACCTGAGCGAAAATATTTGGAATGCTTGGCTGAAAAATGTGCAAATCGAGTTGTGTTTACAGGTGCAATTGATCAGTCTGAGGTAGTAAGTTATTTGGCTGCTGCTGATGTCTTTGTTTTGAACACAAGATATGAAGGAATGTCTCATGTGCTTTTGGAGGCGCGCTGGGCCAAAACACCGATAGTGACTACTTCAATCAGAGGGAATCTTGAGATATTGCAACATGAATATAATGCTTTGTTGGTTCCGTTTGGTTGCAACAAAGAGCTTTGCCGGGCTGTCAATTCAATTTTGGAAAATCCAAACAAGGGTTCCGCATTAGCTAATCGTGCAAAGGACGGCATGGAACATTACTCGTGGAAACGGCAAGTCCGTGAGACGGCAGAATTGTTAGCAGGCAGTTACTTATGATTAAGTGGGAATTAGCGATCCAGATGGAAATGGTTGGCATAGTAAGCCCGGTAATTTTGCATCAGATTGCTAAGTAAAGGTTCAGAGGTAATGGAGGATTGCTTGTATTGAATTTACTGATGTTCACTGGGGATAGAGATGTTGTACAGGGTAGAGAAGGGCCTTTTTCCACTACCCTAGCTGGACTATCGAAAGAATGGGATCGGATAGATGTCATAACTCCCTATTCGGCGACAGCCAATGTCGACAATATTCATGGGAACATTTTTTTGCATCCGGCTTCAGGAGGCCGTCACAAACAGCCGTTTCACATCGTTTCCACCACTGGGGATTTGTTGAGAGAGAGATCCTATCATTTGGCTGTAAGTCATGATTTCGGTCTGTTCTACAATGGGATTGGAGCTCTGTGGGTGAGATCACGGTATGGAATTCCCTATGTTTCGGAATTACATCACGTTTCCGGCCATCCTCGTCCGGCAAATATTCGTGAGCGTGTAGACAAATGGATAGCTAAATTTTATGTGCACATGGTGAAGGGTAGGGTAGAGGGTTTTAGAGTTGTGAATTCCACCCAAATGCCATCTCTTTTGTCGGATTGGGGGGTTCCAGCTAAGAAAATCATGGTGATTCCTTCTTTCTATCTTGATATGCAAATTTTCCAACCTGATCTTAATGTTGAATCAACATGGGATGTCATGTTTTGCGGGCGATTAGTCCCGAATAAAGGGCTTGATTTATTAGTGCAGGCTTTTGGTGTGATTGCTGCACGATTTCGTCAAGCCAAGTTTTTAATAGTAGGGGAAGGTCCGTCCAAGCCATATATAGAAAAGGAACTACGTAGGAAGGGGTTACATGATCGGGTGACATTTGCAGGGTGGTTGAAGTCGCAGCATGAATTAGCAGATTGCTATCGATCCTCGCGGCTCCTCTTGTGTGCTTCCTACAACGAAGGGGGCCCGCGTGTGTGTTTGGAAGCTATGGCGTGTGGGACTCCGGTGGTTTCAACAGCGGTAGGCGTGATGCCCGACGTGATTGAAGATGATAAAAACGGCAAGATCTGTGATTGGGACGGGCTAGAGATTGGGCAAAAGGCTATAGATATATTGAGTTCATCATCGAAGCATGACAGGTTTGCGAAGCTTGGACCGTCCTCGGTTGCCCATTTTGAAACTTCACGTACGCTAAAAGCGTATTCAGCTGCATACAAAGATGTTGCGGTGTCTGCAATTAGGAATAAATCGTTATGAAAATATTATTCCTGACCCAAAATTTAGACAGGTCCAGTAGCAATTTGAGAGTTGTTGAGGATTGGCTGAATGCTTTGGCCCAAAGAATGGAATCTGTGACCGTGCTGGCTTTTAACGTGGGGGAGCACCAGTTGAGAGAAAATATCGAAGTAATAAATGTTCGCCCCTATGGAGAAATGCCGCGAGCTGCTCTATTGGTTTCATTTGCAGTGAATATGACGCGAGCTACTGTCTTGAAGAAATATGACGTTGTGCTAGCACACATGGTTCCTATGTACGCTTTGTTGGCTTTGCCATGGGCGCGATTGAGTCGCAGTCCTCTAGCTCTGTGGTACACGAGTCATGGGAATAATCGTCTGGGTAGGTTAGCGGCACAACTAGTTGATGTCGGTGTGACAGCTTCTATAGAAAGCTATCCCATCGGAACTGACAAAGCTGTTGCAATAGGCCATGGAATCGATGTTTCTCGGTATTCACGCTCTGTGAATACTGGCAGTCCTCCTGTTATTGTCATGGCTGGACGAATTACTCCTTTGAAACAGATGCATTTGGCGGTTCAGGCTATGTCCCATCCAGTGCTTCGGGATCACTATCTTCAGCCAAAATTGAAGATAGCTGGGGAAACATTTTATGAGGATGACAAGCTTTATCTGGAAGACATACATCGTGAAATAGAACAAAAGCAGCTTTTTAAAAGAGTCGAATTTGTGGGAGGGGTGCCAGGTGAAGAAATACCTGAGTTCTATGGTAGCGCTGATGTTTGTTTAGCATTACGGTCATCGCCAGCGATGGATAAGGTTGGATTGGAAGCTATGGCTTCTGGCCTGCCTGTAGTGACTAATAATTGGTCTTATCAAGGACTGCTGAAGGATTACGAGTCTGCCCTTATGGTACAAAATGACGATGTTGAAAGCTTGGCATCGCAAATTGCTCGTATTATCAGTGATGATACTGCAGCTCGGAAGATTGGTATCGCTCTTCGTAACAGAGTAACGGCAGAGCATGGAATTGACCGATTTATCGATCGCATGACTGAAGTGTTGAATGCAGTGTCTAAAAAATGACTTTTGGCTAAGTGCTATATAACGATGACTAAGAGGGAATGATGTCTATTATTATGAGACTGCTGGTGCGACTGATATTCGTTTTGCCGGATCTGCCGTATCCTTCAAGTATCCGTGTTGGTCTGCAGGTGATGCGAGCGAAAATCATTAGCATGTATGAATCGGTGTCGATTGGTAACAGCGTACGTATTCACAGGCAGTTCTACTCCCCTACAGCGATTGCGATGTGTTTGGGTGATGGGGTAGAGATTAAAGAAGATGTACGGGTAGGGCGTGATGGTGATGCTGAGAGGACTGGGTCCCTTAGTATAGGGAGAGGGACCCTGGTTTTATCTGGAAGTCGTATTGATTGCTCGGGCGATGTGTATATAGGCGAAGCAAGCCATATAGGGCGAAATTGCCAGATCATCAGTCATAGTCATGATACATCTGATTCAACCGTACCGGTTCTAGAAGCTCCTGTACGAAGTTGTTCGGTAACGATTGGTAGTGATGTCATGATTTATTCCGACGTGGTGATACTACCAGGGGTTTCAATCGGTGACGGTGCTGTTGTGGCCATCCGGTCTGTGGTCACAGGTGATGTTGCCCCGTACTCTGTAGTTGGAGGAATTCCTGCGAAAATTATTGGCGAGAGATCATGATGAATGCTTGTCGCGATTCCATATTCAGTACTGACCTGTCTCCCAGCGTGCTAAGGCCGTTGTCAAATCTTTCCGACTATTTCGATCGTGCTACTGACGAAGGAGGGCACTTAGAGTGTGTTGACCATGGGATGGATCATACTGGCAAGTCTTCTCGTTCAATTCTTATTGACGGTGGGCTATTTCAATTGACCGGCGACAAAGTCTATTTCGATCGAGCCAAATCTCGTGTGACCACAATACTGTCTAGACTGGCTCCTGACCCTGAGCATGGCGGATGGATATTCCACCCCGGAAGGTTAGATGTACGAAATATGTCTACTAGCGCCATAGATGGAGGGGAAATTACTGATGCTTTAACTACATTTCTTGTTAATTTCGAACAACTAATTGATGACAGATTGCAAGGACGCATACTAGACGCGATAGTGCAACATGTGGATTCTTATTTGGTAGAGGCCGCGATAAATAAAGAAGTTACTAATCAAAGATTGTGGGCGGCTATGGGAGTAGCTTCGGCATATATAGTTGCTGGAAATGATGAATGGAAACAAAAGGTTCTTCAGTCAGTTGAAACTAGCTTTGCTGAGCAAAACTGCGACGGGTCATTCCCATATCATCCAAGACCAAATGAATTTGGTTTACATGGTGGTGCTAGAGGTGCCACGGTTTATTATCATTCCCGCCATTTGGCTTTTGCCGACCATGCCTTGCGCTGCTGCGGAGAATTAAAAGCTTTCGATGAACAACTTGGGCGTGGGGTACAGTTTTTGCGTTCATTGATCACCCCCGAAGGATTTAAACCACTAATCCTTGATTCAAAACCTTGGTTTTGGGATGGTGCTGTTGAGACTGGAAGCCATCCCTACGATATTTACGCATTGGCCGCTTGTGGAGACCAAGCTGATCGTCCCCTCATTTCGAGTTTACTTGCAAGGATGATGGATTCACAGAGAAGCGATGGGTCTTTTGCGGGAGTTTTAAAAGGGGAGTCTGGTTTCATCTGTCGTCAATTTCACAATGCGGATGCGGCGTGGCTAGTTAGAGCATCTAAATTTGACCAACTGGAACCTGAATATTCTCCTGTGCCAGCTTCAAATCTGGTTGGCACGAGCATTTTTGTCAATGCTGGAATAGCGCGCATTCAATCCGCAAAAGCGTCTGCAATTTTGGCGGCTCCTCCTGGTCCTAAGCGTGGCATATTGTATGGATCACGCGCGGCAGGAGCCTCCCTAGTCCATCTGAGTAGACGCAATTATGGATGGAAAGAGGAAGTATCTGCAGAAGAAGCTAGGTCCAGTAAGTTGGGGTGGTCAACAGGCACCAGATTCTCTCTAGAGACGATTGCAAAATATCTGGCAGATAATCCAATTAATAGGGATATCAGGTTTCGTGTTTATGTGGCTAGAACTATAGCTGGTTATGGTAGACCGATAAAAGCGTTGCAAAGTTTAATTCGTGACTTTGGTTGGGTGGTTCAGCAAATGCTTAGACCTAGAATTAGTTCTAGTAATTTTGTCCATTGGGACATTCAATCAGAGGGATCTTCTTGTGTTGTGTTTAAAGGTGGTTTAGCGGACTTGTCTGGGTCCAAATCGGATGCGGTGGAGATAACTCGATCTTATGCATTGGCTGAGGATGGCAAATTAATTGTGCAGGAAGTTGCTCAAATAAATGCTCCAATTGGATCGTTGAGGTTCCAAGCCCCGACTAATGTGACCTGTTTGACTTGTTCAGATCTAGCACAGTGGTCTGTTAATTCGCATAAGATCGAGTTTGCAAATCCTTCGGTTGGAACTCTCATTGAGATTTCATACGAGTTGTGACGTCTTCTGCTGCACAATTCATTATTCTTGCCAATATCCGTATGCCTAGTGAGAAAGCGCACGTTCTTCAAACAATGCAGATGGCCGGCGCTTTCACCAAGGTTTTTGATCGTGTTCAGATCATATATTCGAGACGGGCTAACACATCTACCATGAAAAAGATTATGGATATTTACGAATATTACGGTGTCGAAGAAACTTTTGGACTTATCGGTCTACCATCTATAGATGCGATTAAAAGAGTTAGCTTAGACTGGCCAGTTTTCAATAGGTTCCCATTTGTACAAATAGCGCATTTGGTGCAACTGTTGTCATTTACTCTAAATGCTATGCTTTACCTCGCGACTTTAGGGGGAGGGGTGGTTTTTTCGAGAGACTTGCTGCCCTTAGTGGCTATCAAGTCTGCCTCTCTTCGCAAGGACCGTACATATGTTTTTGAAGTACACACTTTACCCAGGTCATCTGTTAGCCGATGGGTTCATCTGTGGGCAGCCCGTAGAGTCGATCACATTGTTGTCATATCAGATGCTATCCGCGAGTTTTATTTACAAGCTGGCTTTCAGCCCTCGAAAATTTTGATAGCCAGAGATGGGTTTAACGAAGGCTTGTTTTCATCTTTACCAAGTAAATCTGTTGCGCAATCACAGATCGGGATTCCTGAGGATTGCCTTGTAGCTGTATACGCAGGTCATTTCTATCACTGGAAGGGTGTTGACACTTTATTGGAAGCCGCGGTTTCGATGGATGACAAATGGCTTATGTATCTGATTGGTGGAATTGGTCGGGACTTAGAGCGGGTAAGGGGTGGTGCTGCGGACAATGTTTTCGTTTTGGAGCATATGTCTCAGTTAGAAGCATCAAGGTATTTGGCTGCAGCCGATGTCCTATTAATTCCCAACAGTGGTACTGAAGCTATATCTAGTTTGTACACATCGCCGTTAAAGCTTTTCGAATATATGGCAGTCGGACGGCCGATAATAGCAAGCAATGTGCAGGCAATCTCATCGGTGTTAACCCATGAGGTCGATGCATTGCTGGTGCCGCCGGACAATCCGAATGCTATTGTCGCGGCGTTAGAGCGTTTGTCATGTGACACAATGCTCGCAGAACGAATAGGTAATGCCGCGCGTATTCGTGCAGGGGAATTTACCTGGGAGCAAAGGGCCGCTCGAATCAAAAGGTTTATTACCGAGTGCTAATTTCTTTTCGCCAAATTTATCGACCTGCTTTCCTGGCGATTGGTGCGTATGTTGTGTTGGTTCTGGGTATATACAGGGAAATATTGATCCAAGGGAGATACTGGTTAGATTTCGACACATTGCTAAGTTATCTACCTCGCTACCAAACTTTACAGAACGACTTGTACAGTGGATCTATTCCGATATGGACAGATGGTTTCCTAGGGGGGTTCCCGATAGGTTTCTCTGAGTTTGGATGGTTTTATCCTGTAACCTGGTTATTTTTGTTAATTTTTCCACTGCCTTTGGCTTATTACGGGGAAGCATCTGTCGGATTGGTAATTGCTGCTGCTTGCACATATTGGTTAGGACGCAGTTGGGGGCTGTCTCCGCTTTCAGCATTTCTAGCAGGTTTTATTTATGGCATAGGGCCTTTTACTATTGCTACTTCTAGATTTTTGAACTTTGCGGATGTTTTCTGGGTTTTACCAGCGTCTATATTGTCGATTGACATGATAATCCGAGGTAAAACTTGGTATGTTCTGTTACTCACGTTTGCTGGAGCAACAACAATACTGGCCGGGCATCCTCATATAGGATTGCTAATTGCTTTTGGCGTTATGTTATATGCAGCATACTCAGTGACTATGCTTGCCGTTTCACACGGATATCAAGCAGCTCTACGAATATTATTACTTCTCGTTGGCGTTATGGTAGCAGCTGCTGCCTTGGGGGCCGTTCGAATTATTCCAGTTCTTAATCTCACTTCGGTGTCCACAAGATCTGACGGGATGGATTTGGACTTAGCCTCCGTAGGGTCTGCCCACCCACTGCACCTGCTACTAGGTTATATATACCCAGCTTTCGACTTACCTAGGATTTTTGGGGATTCTTTGAGGGCGGAGCCTTTAGTATATTGTGGTCTAGTCTCGCTGCCTCTTATGCTTTATGCAATATTACGACGACGTTCGCGCCGCGTCTGGTTTCTAATGATTCTTCTTTTTGTGTCATGGATCCTCGCTTTTGGTTCACACACACCTTTTTTTGCGTTTTTGCATAGCCTTCCTCCTTTTTCTTTCTTTCGTGTTCCCGGTAGGTTTGTGTTCTTGTCTGTATTCGCCATCGCTATGCTGTCAGCTATAGGGTTAGAAGCTTTTAGAAAAGGAGACTTGGTGTTTTCTGGTCGTGTTGGGTGGATTGCAACATGCTATTCCGGTGTCCTGCTATTTGGATTGACAGTTTGCTCGTTCCTACTAAATAGTGATACTCCTTTTATCAGAGACAACCTAAACAGAGGTATTGATAGGTTTTTGGTGGGTGGGATTGACGCATATTCTGGATATGAAGTTGCTTGGAATGGGGCGTTTGGGATAATGCGAGAGAGGTTGATCAATGCGTTTACATTTTCTTCTTTCACTCCTCCGTACCTGATGCTGGTTGCCTTGTTTGTGGGGCTGATCTTTTTTTGCGTGTCCCGAAACATTATTCCGGTGACTTTAGGGTCCTTTATTGTTGTGGCATTGTTGGTGGCCGATCTCACGCTGTCACCGGGACATGGAATAACGACGGTTAGTTCTGAATTGGCATCGCAGCCTATCAACACAGCGGCGTTGTTGTCCCGTGAAGAAGGAAATGTACGTGTATTCTCCTATCGAGCTCTTTCCGATAAATGGGAGCTTTCTAATGCCGCTGGGGGTCGTATAGGAAAAGCAGGCCGTGATTTGATCGAACTTATTTTTATCAGGGAAGCCCTCACACCAAATGTACCTCTGATAGAAGGCATAGGCTCTATTGACGGTTATGAAAACCTAATGACGCTCAGACAGGCAGAATTCCTGTCTTTTATAGGGAGTGAGCGCACCACGATACGCGGGTTCGCATCCGATCCTATATCTCATGAGCACGAGAAAGCCGAACTATTGTCCCAGCGACTTGCTCTTCTTTCACGGGCTGGAGTGACTCACATTATTTCTGGAACTGATATTGGTGAGTATCTAGGGCAAGAAAAAGCTTCGATTGAAGTGGTTTTCCCTGTGGAACTTGGCGTTCGTCAGAATGTATGGATATACGAGGTGCCCAATTCTATGCCGCTTGCGCGATTTTCAAACGACTGGGTTTTTGACGATGGATCATTAGGCTCAAAAGAAATATTCCAGCGTATCCTTGATAATCCTGATGCTGTTTACATAGCAAGTATTCCTAATTTTTCGACCGATAACAAGATGGTTAGCGCAGGTATTACGTATGTTGACACTGAGCAAGATGGGTATCTATTCAGGGTTGCCGGATTAGATAGCCCCTCTATTCTCGTTCTAACGACTGCTGCCACTCCCGGATGGAGCGTTTTCTTAGATGGTAACGAAGCCGATATCTCGCTCATAGATAGATTTGCGTTAGGAACAGTGGTGCCCACAGGGGTTAATGAAGTTGAATTTAAGTTTGAGCCTCCAGGCTTTTCTGTTGGGCGGAACATATCTCTGGTTGCTTTTGGAATAGTGATAGCTGTATCTGTAGCTTTGGCCTGGCCTCCCCGTGCGTTTTCAGTTGTTCGTGTTGGTGTATTGATGAGGCGAAAAAGGTGAAAGTATGTCTGGTTACAGATGCCCTTGAGCCCAGTACTGGCTGGGGTCGGTATTCTGCTGAAATAGCGACTTCCTTACGAGATTTAGGTGTAGATATTCAAATCGCTAGCCCGGCAGAACATTGTCAATATGATCACTTGCGCTCCAACATTTCTAAGTCGATTCCATCGTTTATGTACGGGCATAGACATTGGGCAAGACTAATGTATTCATCCTTGGGGCCGCTTAGGGAAGCTACTAAAGATTGTGACTTAGTGCATTGTCTGGTCGAGCCGTATTTGCCGGCATTGTCGATAGCTTCACAAAAAACGCCTGTTGTGATGTCCTTGGTTGGCACGTATTGCTTGCCCTCAAAATATCCATTTATTGCGAACCAATTATTTAAATGGGGTTGCCGGCGTGCCTCTGCATTTACAGCGATAAGCGGGTATACAGCTAAGCGTTTTTTCGCTGAGACTGGAATTAATGAAATTGACATTGCTGCACTTGGTGTTGATAAGCAGAAGTTTTGGCCAGATCGAAATCTTCCGATATCTGAACCCGGCTTGGTAGTGACGGTTGGAATGCTAAAAGAAAGAAAAGGGATCCATGTATCCTTGAATGCGTTTGCAGAAGTAATCAAATCTTTTCCTTCGGCGCGCTATCTGATAGCCGGCCTTGATGAGGATAGTCCATATCCTGATCAATTACGGCGTCAAACTCGGGCTCTGGGTATATGTCATGCAGTGGATTTCGTAGGTGAAGTAACCGAGGAGCAAAAAATAGATTTGTATCATCGTAGCTCGATTTTTGTTGCACATTTTCTTAGTGATGACACGAGTTTTGACGGATTTGGTTTGGTGCATCTTGAAGCTAATGCATGTGGGACACCTGCTATCGGGACATATGATTCAGGCGCTGAAGATGCTATAGAGCATGGTGTGAGTGGACTACTAGTAAATCAAAATGACGTAGAGGGTACTGCGTCAGCCATTTTAAGTCTTATGCGAGACCAACAGAAAGCTGACAGGCTTTCCACAGGTGCTCGTGAAAGGGCGAAGTTAATGACTTGGTCGTCGACTGCAACGAAATTGATTTCAACATATGAGAAAGTTTTAGGTCGTTGTTGAATATCGGAACGAGGTGGATGGCTACCTACAAGTATAAGGTGATAGCCCTAACACTTTTTGTTGCAATTTGTTTATTCTCCCTCTCTATTCGCATTAGGTTGGTCGATTCCTATCATGTGGGCGACCTTATGCACTTCTTTTCATTTGCTGAGACACTGTTTGGTCCAAATCACTTCGATTACTATGCTCGAGAATTGGAGTCCGGGGCGGCGTTTACTTATGCACACTTACCATTGTTCCCATACATGTTGGCGCCCATTTTAGCCATAACTCAGGGGCTCGGTTATCCGGATATATGGGCGATTAAAAGTTTGGTTTACTTTGCCGATATTGCAGTAGCTGTGGTCTTGTACATACTTGCGATGCGAAATGGACTTAAAGAAATTCAAGCTTTAGTTGTGGCGGCTATGTGGCTTTTCTGTCCGTGGGTAATAGATTCAAGTGCCATGCAAGGTCATGCTGTGTCTTTTGCAGTTCTTTTTTCTATGTTGGGATTAATATCTGATCGGCGAGGATGGCTGGCGGGAGTTTGGTGGGGCTTGGCAGTTGCCACACGTAGTGAGTTTTTATTTCCAGCTATGTTGATTGGCCTTCAATATGCTATCCACCGCAGGGATTCGTTTAGGTCTTTCGCCATAGGTGGATCCGCTGTTTTCACTGTGATCGTATTACCGTATTTGATTCGTGATTTTTCTGGTGTCACTTGGGCGGTGTTCGGTCATTTGCAGGGTAGAGGAGACGGGCTGCCAATCATATGGGCTTTCACACGACTAACAGGTCTTGATATGCCTGACGTATTAAGAGGGTCTTTTGATTGGGGGATTCGGGTCTTTGTTCCGTTATCCATAGTGATCGCTTCTTTTGAAAATGATTCCCATAAAGCTTTTTTTAAGGTAGGTCTGATTTTTGCTCTATCTATGATGGTCGTTCATTCTCGATATTTGTTGATGCCCTTTGCTGCTGGGCTGGCATACGGTGCGCGTCCGAAATTGTTTATGTTAACGGTTCTTGTATACATCTTCGAGGCTTCAAAGATGTTGGACCGGGAAATCGAGTATCTGTTGTGGCTAGGTCTGGCAATTGCCGTGTATGTGCCTAATTTGCCCGTTTGGAACAACATTGGTGCTCCATTTAGGTCAATGGTCAAGTGAACGAATATCGGCGGAATGATTTAAACAGGAATGCTTCGGTAGGCCGGAGAGCTTTGTCGGGAGTAGTGGCATTAGGTATTCGAGAAGGCTTGATGCGAGTCGTTGCCTTTGGTGGAGATATAATTCTATTCAGGCTGATCGCACCAGATGTTTTTGGTCTAGTTTTACCTATTACTTTTGTCGCCGGAATTATCAAGCATTTTAGTGATTTGGGTCTGGCAGCTTCTTTGGTTCAAAGCCAACGTGAACCGGAAGAGCAGGATTTGCGTACTGTCTTTACCATCCAGTTGATTTTAGCTTCAATAGCCGGGGCTATTGTCTTTTTTGCAGGACCGTTGCTAATCCAATCGCTTGATGAAGGACAGCCGGATCACTGGATGATAAGAGTGTTTGGAATTTCGGTGTTTCTGAGCGCTTTCCGGGTTATTCCTGCCTCTATGTTGGAGCGTAATTTGCAGTTTTCACGACTTGCTATTGGGGATATAACGGGCACCATGTGGTTTTATATTGCTGGTATTCTGCTGGCTTTATCAGGCGCCGGTCCTTGGGCCTTGATTACGGCACACGTAGGTGCTAGCTTGGTTCCTATAGTCGTCCTGAATGTGTTAAAGCCATGGGTTCCAACGTTGGAGATACATCGCCAAAGAATTCGGTCAAATCTGGATTTCGGAGCTAAGTTTCAGGCACAACGGCTCCTTCTAATGCTAAAAGATAGCCTTATTCCTATACTTGGCCCCGCTGCTTTTGGGAGAACTTCTACTGGATTATTAAGTTGGGCGGACAAGGTAGCTCAACAGCCATTGCTGTTCACTCAGCTAGTGGCGCGTGTTAGCTTGCCCACATTTTCAAGATTGCAATCTGATAGTACTGCGGTTTTATTAGGGACTCACCTAGCGTTGAAATGGACATCGGTGGTGACGTTCCCTATTTTTATAGTGATCTTTGTATTCGCGTCAGATATTACTCGTGAGATTTATGGAAGCCAGTGGACAGAGGGAGTTCCGGTGTTGTACTGGCTAGCTGGAAATGCTGTCCTTGTTCCAATCAATGGTCTATTGCTACCAATTATGAATGCTGTGGGTAAGAGCGGCTTAATGACCTGTTTTGCAGCCATATGGTCTATGTCTAGCTGGATTATTGCATTTGTATTGATAGCTTTTGGATTGGGGTTTGCTTCCGTAGCTATGGCGCTAGCATTAAGCCAGGCTATTGCCACGATATCTCTAGTATTCATTGCTTGGAAGATTAGTGGAATTGATGTGTTTAAATCAGTAGCTAATCCTGCAATTATTGCTGTCGTTGTTGGTGTGGCAGCGAGGTTTGTTGTGGCGCCTTTAAATGTAAATATTTCTGTTTTGGTAATAGGGAGTATCGGATGTTTACTTGTTTACTGCGCAATTCTCTACGCTGTTGATGGTAAGGCTATAAGAAGAGAATTGAGTCAAGTTGCTGGGATTAGAAGTAATTGAATAACTAACTGTTGTAAGAGATAGTTCTAGAATCTACATACATGATGTAACGGGGAATAGTAATTTTGCGAATATTAGTTGTAGGTCCGTGGTGGGACACTGGAATGTGGTCGGAATATGTGTCTCGGGCATTTCAGCTTTTGGGGCACACTACGAGTTTGTTGCGATATAGCTCGGATTTACATGCATCTTTGGGTCTTCGTGATCGAATTAGGCGCAAGTTACTCGGCAATGACCGATTTCAAATCGAGCGTACATTTGATAGTGCACTTACCGACAACATCAATTTACTCCACAGAGTTGATGAATTCCAGCCAGATCTACTTTTTGTCATCAAAGGAGAACCTTTTGTGCCTGAGACTTTGGCAACCGTCAAAAAGCGAGTAAATGGCCCGGTGATCCACTGGAGCGGGGACAATCCGTTTTGGTTTCCGAACATAGTTGGTAGTTTTGGGATATATGATCATTTCTTTGTGGCAGACGAATATTATGTGGATAAAGTGCTGGAGCACTGCGGTCGTAATGTTTCGTATTTAGCCCATGCCGTGGACGAGGATGTCTACTCTGACGACATAGAACCGTCCAGCCAAACGTGTGATGTGATTTTCGTTGGAGATTCTCGTCACCAAATGGGGCATTTACCGGAAAATTGGCGACGAGTGGAATTCGTGGAAGCAGTTGCTGGAATAGGTTGTGATTTAGCTGTTTATGGTAGAGGTTGGGACAAATTGCCGCATGACTATGCTCTGCGTGCGTCGGTGCGATCTGAAACTCTATTACCTGCAACGAGGGTTGCTGCTGCATACAAATCTAGTTCCATAGTACTAAATGTACACCACGCTCAAATGGTGCACGGGACTAATATGCGTACATTTGAAGCTGGGGCTTTGGGGGCGTTTCAACTTGTTGACCAACGCAAGTCTTTGAATAGTCTATTTAATCCTCCTGAAGACATAGTTTGTTATAGGTCAATTAGTAACCTTGTTGAATTAGTGAGCCATTATCTAGACAATCCTCAGGAGAGATTGTTGATAGCAGACAAGACTAAGAAAGTAGTTTTAGAGAAACACACCTATCGCAAAAGAATGAGCGAAGTTTTAGATTTAGTTATGGGAAGCACTTCATGACTTTGACTTTGTTCCCGTCAGCAGTAGTCGGAATGTCACCAAGGAAAATCCTCCGAAAATTGTTGGAATTTCACTTTCACCAGCCAGCAATTTGTCTGTTTAGATCGCTAGAGCTTGTAGAACTACGAGAAGTAAATTTTTCTGCCCCAGTACTAGATCTCGGATGTGGTAATGGTGATATTGCTGAAATAGCGCTAAGTTCGCATTACCCGGTCGTTGGCCTTGATTTGCTGCATGTAGAAGCTTCAGTCGCAGCAAAACGAAAGTCTTTGTTAAGTGCTGTTACTGGTGATGCAACATCATTACCCTTTGAAGATAACTCATACGGGTCGGTGGTGAGCATATGTGTACTCGAACATATTCCTGCCGATGAACTGGCCATAGCAGAGGTTGCAAGGGTTTTGCGTGACGGTGGATTGTTTGTGTTTTCAACTCCCAGCATTGATTTTGAGAAATTACTGATAGATGCAGACGATAAGGAGGCGGTTACTGCGCTTAATAATCGTCTAGGTCATTTCCATTATCGGTCGCTTGATGAATGGAGGGAAATGCTATCTCGTAATGGGCTTATTGTTCAAAAATATGCGACATTTTTACCGCCTCGTTCGGCCCGAATATGGCACGGCCTCGATAGATTGATGGTTGCTCGTATATTTGGACGTCGAGTGTTGGACGTGGTGCGGGGTTTACATAGACGTGGATTGTTGCCAGTCAAGCTATGGGCATCTATATGGTCTGTATGCCTTTCTACAGTAGCTCAACGTCGAGTGAAGAATGGGGAATGTGCGGCTGGTCAGATGATAATTGCAAAAAAGATCTCTAGCCATCACGAAATTTAGTAAGGGGCTAAGCAATACGTTGAAGGTAGTGCATATAACGCCACGAGGATTTGGCTCAGACGGAGAATTTGGTGGAGGTGAACGTTTCCCGTTCGAGTTAGCATGTGCTATGTCGGATAGGGTTAAAGTTAGATTAGTAACGTTTGGTCCGCAATCCTACACTTACAGCAAGGGGAATCTTAAAGTATTTGTTGAGCGGCCACTTCTGCACATACGCGGCCACCCAAACGAACCTTTAAATATAAGTTTCTTACGCCACGTGGTCTGGTCTGACGTAGTGCACTGTCATCAATTCCGCTCGACTCTGTGTCCGATATCAGCCATTGTTGCTAAGTTAACCGGTGCTTCTTCTTATGTGACGGACCACGGTGGTGGTGGTATCGATTTGTTGAGGCGCCTGGGGTTGGGGGGCCTTATTGATGCGCGCTTAGTTCAATCATCCTTCGCCGATGGCACTATGGAATCTATAGGCAAAAATTCAGTTTCCATATACGGAGGGGTTGATACAGATAAATTCTACCCATCCAAGCAGAAAATCGCCGGTAAATTTGCTTTTCTCGGTAGAATCTTGCCTCATAAGGGTATTGAGCATCTAATTCGTGGATTGCCTGAAGGTTCGAAACTGTCAGTAATTGGGCGAACCATTGATACAGATTATCTGACTTTTCTTCAGCATGAATCAGTCGGGAAATATGTAAGGTTTGTTCACGATGCTACCGATATTCAGGTGGTGGACTTATTGTCTTCGGCAGAGGCCGTCATATTACCGTCAGTACATTACGATTATGCTGGTCGTCACCAGAGGTTTCCTGAATTATTAGGGTTGGTCCTATTAGAGGCAATGTCATGTGGTACCGCGATAGTATGTTCGAATGTTGGAGGAATGCCAGAAGTGGTGAGCGAGGGCGTTACTGGATTTGTTGTAAATCCGGGTTCTCATACAGATATAAGATCAGTATTAAATAAATTTTTGACCCAAGATTCTCTTGCTCAAGATATGGGCAAGGCCGCGCGAAATGAGGTTTTGCGGAGGTTTACGTGGGAATCTGTTGCTAGGCATTGCCTGGAACAGTATCGGGGTTGATTCATAATGCGTATTGCAATGCTAGCGGATTTCTATCCGCCACATAATAGGGGAGGGGCAGGAGTAGTTGCCCATCGATTAGCAGGATACTTTGCTAAGCAGGGGCATGAAGTGTTGGTGGTGACTACTGTGCAAGAAGAGATTTCGCGAAAAGAGTATGAGATTGATGGCGTCTCTGTAATTGCTTTACCGGTAAACTATCCCGAACGATTTCGTAATTATTTAGGGATCAACAATCCACAGGTAGTAGCGTCTGTACGATCATGTCTGATGGAATTTAAGCCCGATATAGTTCATGCTCACAACATTCATCATTACCTATCGTTGGCATGTATAAGAGCGAGCGACCAAATGGGTTGGCCTACTGTGGTTACATCCCATGACTATCTTTTTGTTTGTTGTGGAAGATTAACTTGTACGGCCGGACTGCAGTGTTTTCGTCCAAATATGATTAATTGCGCCAAGGTACAGAGGTTGCGATTTAACCCTTTTCGAAATGTTGCTGCGCGTAATATCGTTAACTCTCATAGCTCCTATGTTTTAGCAATCAGTGATGTGATGAAGAGGGCGCTTGAGGATAATGGAATTGAACGAGTCGAAACTGTTCATAATGGCATAGACATTGATGAATGGACACCGCATGACCTCGACATGGATATCAGATTAAAGCCAACAGTGACCCTCCCAGGACGAATTAGTGATGAAAAAGGGGCAGAGGCTCTGTTGAAAGCGGTGGCTGAAATATACCAACCGAATCGACCAGCAATTGTGTTTTTAGGAAACAATCCTCGTTATGAAAGCAAACTTCGCGCCCTTGCCGACACTATGGGCTTAGGCGAATTTATTGAGATTACGGGATGGTTGAGTTTGGATAAAGTTAGGGGTGCTTTGGCTAATGCCCAGATAGTTACCACCCCTTCGATATATCCAGACCCATTTAACCTGGGCAATATAGAGGCTATGGCCCTGGGTATTCCGGTTATCGGAACTTGTTTTGGCGGAGCCCCTGAAATCATTGTTGATGGTGAAACGGGATATATAGTTGACCCGAGAGATTCCCGCGCGTTTTCTGCGCGGCTTGCAGAGTTGCTCGGGGACAGGGAGCTCAGACATTCTATGGGGCGTGCAGGGCGTAAGCGTGTGGAGAAGCTATTTACTTTGGCCAAACAAGCTGACAGCACGATGTCTAAGTATATAGAAGCAGGTGCCTCTTGAACGTATGTCGACCCAAGATACTACACATCATCACATCTCTGGCGGTAGGGGGAGCACAACGTCACCTGCTTAGATTAATAGAGGGGTTATCTGAGGATTATGAATGTCATCTTATCTATTTCAAAGATGATGATCTGCTGGAGGAATTTAAGGAAGTAGCGGACTCCGTAACCAAAGTGCAAATGGATGGAGTGTTTGGGTTTCTACGAATGCCATCGTTGGTAAGGCAGGTGGCAAGAGGTGATTATAGTTTTGTGCATACACATCTATTGAAAGCAGACTGTTGGGGCATGGTTGCCTCCAAAATTGCTGGTGTCGATTGTGTAATTAGCAGTAAGCACAATGCTGAAGCAGCACTGCAGAACGTTTTTGTACGCATAATACATAGCTGGATTAGTAGAGCGAACAGACGGATAATAGCTCTATCATCTGCTGTTGCTGAATATATGATCCAGCATGGGGGGGTTAGCGGTCCGCGCTTGATAGTGATTCATTATGGAATAGATGAATTGCCGGAACATACGCATGCCCCCGGTGTTTCATTGATTCGCAAAGAATTAGGCGTACCGGCGCGAGCGCCAATTGCTGTGTGCGTTGCTCGTATAGATCCGCAAAAGAATCATCAATTGCTGATACAAGCTTGGGACCGTGTTGTGATGAGCCACCCTAATGCTTATTTAATAATCATTGGAGGCACACAATTGGGGGGGAATAACTATGTGCAGTATCTGTGTAATATGGTAGCTGAGATGGGGCTTGAAAATAGGGTGCTATTCACAGGATTGAGATCTGATGTGGACGACTTTTTAATGACGGCTGATATTGCAGTTATGTCATCCCGGTGGGAGGGATTAGGGTTAGCCCTATTAGAAGCTATGAAACATGGTTTGCCTGTCGTGGCCACACGGGTCGGAGGAATAGTAGAAGTTGTGGACGATGGAATTACAGGAATCTTGGTGGAAGACGGTGACGCTTTAGCTCTAGCTAATGCAATACAAACGGTTTTATCGGATACAGACAAGGCTAAAGAAATGGGTGAGGCTGGACGACGTAGAATAGCGACTTATTTTGCTGCCGATGACATGATTGCCAAGACCTTAGCTGTTTATTCAGAAGTGTCGATGCGGTGAGTAAATCTAGGGACTGCAGAAATCGCTGTGTAGTGACAGGCGTAGCTGGATTTGTGGGGTCACGCCTGGCTGAACGTCTTGTTCAGCAAGGATCGGAGGTAATAGGAATAGATGGTTTTACGGACAGCTATGACATAAATCAGAAACGTGAAAATCTAGACAATTTGACTAAGCACCTGTCCTTTAGTTTTGTTGAGGGGCACCTTTCTGAATTAAGTCTGTCAAAGATGTTGTGTGATGTGGATGATGTCTTTCATATGGCTGCTCGAGCTGGTGTCCGAGGTGGATGGGGCAAGCCATTTGATGCTTACTACTATGACAATTTGCTATCTACACAACGCCTTCTTGAGGCTTTGCGGGAATCTCCTCCTGCTCGAAGGCTAGTTTTTGCTTCGACTTCGTCTGTTTACGGCTACAATCCTCCTTTACCAACTCCTGAGTCGGCTGAGACAAATCCGGAATCGTATTATGCGGTAACCAAACTGGCCTGTGAAAATCTTATAAATGCTTATGGGCGACACTTTGGAATTCCTAGTACGATTTTGCGTTTCTATTCTTTGTATGGACCAGGACAGAGACCTGACATGGGATTCCATATTTTCATGCGAGCACTTCTATCGGGTGAAGAAATAATTATCTATGGTGATGGGGAGCAGACACGGGAAGTTACTTACATAGACGATGCCATTGAGGCAATACTGAGTTCGGTACAGGTGGATTCAAATGAGTCTGTTATTAATGTGGGTGGAGGCCACCATGACACTCTTAACAATTATCTCCAAGTTATTGAAAAAGTAACGGGGATGGATTTCGTTCGTAGATATGTGGAACCGGTTAAAGGTGATCAGCTTCACAGTCACGCTGATATTACGAGGGCTAGAGAGATTCTTAACTACACTCCAACAACCAGTTTGGAAGAGGGTTTGAAAGCTGAATTCGAATGGATAATTGGTCGTACAGGTCAAAATTCATAGGGTTGGTTGCGTTGTGACCAAGCCCATCCGTGTTTTTCAATTATTAGAAGCAACAGTTGGTGGTACTAAGCGTCACCTATTGGACCTGTGTTCCGGATTGCCTCAAGATGAGTTTGAGCTTGTAATTGGGGCCCCTAATGTTCGTTCCCATCACCATGGTGATACTTCGTTTTCTGAGGATGTGAGACGTTTAGGAATAGACTTGCGTGTGTTAGACCTGGTTCGTCCGGTAAGTCCCATGGCTGACATTCGTGCATTAGTTCAAATTGCGTCGGTGCTTCGGGCTGAGCAGTTTGACATTTTGCATTGCCACAGTTCTAAAGCAGGGGTACTGGGCAGGTTAGCGTCTGTCGTATGTCCGAAAACCAAGGTTGTATATTCTCCACACGGTTTCTATTTTCTGAATTTCCCTCCAAGTGTGAGACGTACGGCTTATGGAATATTTGAGAGGGTTGCCTCTGTCTACGGCGATAGAGTTATCGCTTTGTCGAAAGGGGAATATAACGCTGCAATAGCCCAGAAGGTGGCCGGTCATGATAAATTGCGGATGGTAGAGAATGGACTGGATCACTTTCGAGTGCATCCTTCTGACAAAGCTAGGGCGATGCTCGGTGTTTCTAGCTCGGCGATTACTGTGGGTACGGTGTCTCGCTTTACTGCTCAGAAATCGCCCTATGATGTAGTTGACGTAGTGGATAGCTTAAGACGCGATTTCCCGGAGTTGTGTTTTCTATGGTTTGGTGTTGGTGAATTGCAAAATGATATTGAGCGAGAAATTAGTAGAAGAGGATTGCAGAAGCATTTCCGTTTGCTTGGGTATCGTGCGAATGTGCGTTCATTATTATCGGCTATGGATGTTTTTCTTTTGGCGTCCCAGTGGGAAGGTCTGCCTTATACCATTATGGAAACCATGTATGCTGGAGTTCCAGTAGTGGCTACGGATGTTGTGGGAACCCAAGATTTTATAGATCATGGACATACTGGTTATTTGGTGGATCACGGTGACACTGATGGCCTTGCAGAAGCGATTGTACGCTTACTTAAGTCATCGGCTTTAGCGCAAGAAATTTGCTTGAATGCGGTTTCCAAAGTAGAAACTCGGTTTAGTCTGGGATCCATGGTTCGGAAAACGGCGGACATTTACCGGGAATTAGTAGAGGATGTTGCGTAAATGGGTAGACGAACTCGAACTCTTACTGCCCTACTATATGTTTTTGACATCGTATTTAGTGTCTTAGCTTTGTACTTG
>Ga0310344_10000148_pt1 | contig 58371 bp, 57 predicted proteins | sample HC15DNA20200_MG_FD_203801 | JGI IMG/M metagenome (GOLD analysis project Ga0310344, IMG submission 203801) | Marine microbial communities from station ALOHA, North Pacific Subtropical Gyre - HC15-DNA-20-200_MG | ecosystem: Environmental > Aquatic > Marine > Oceanic | place: Pacific Ocean: North... | reverse complement strand
AATTAGCCCAGCTGCACTAGCAGAGGACAGGTTCCAATCGTCTTGGATACTAGGACCAACCGCTGAAGAGCTGAACCAGAGTGTCATGCCAAGTAGCTCAGCTAGAGCAAGAAGCACTAGGTTGCGCCACTGGCGAATCGTACCTTCGACGCGTTCAGCCGAGTGCATCATTCTGAGCATCGTAGCTTGATTTTCTGCTTGGGCGGTTATGCGGATCTGGTTGGGAACACTGATTATGGCTCGTCTTTCTCATGGGTATTGGCGAGAGCAGATTGAAAACAGCCATTACTCCCGGTGCTTTATTTCGAGCATGTTGGTGACTAAGACGGATCATTTCTCATAGTGCTGACCTAGTCATCGTTGCTGTAGGTCTCATTAGCTTGGTTCAAAAACCGACTCGACCCGAGGAGACTTGAGTTTTGACTACGACATTTCACTACAGATCCGGAGCTACGTGTTATAGAAGGTGTCAAAAGAACGCTGACCTTTGCGTTCCTACACGAACACACAGGAGTATCTGCATGCCTGCATCGATCAACAGTAATGGTTTGTTAGCTGGCAAAGTTGCCGTAGTTACTGGCGCTTCTCGCGGGATTGGTGAGGCGATTGCTCTGCGTTATGCCCAGGAGGGTGCTCATGTAGTCGTTTCCGCACGCACTGTTGAGGAAGGTGACCATCCTTTATCTGGCAGTATCAACAGTGTCGTTAAGCGGATCAATGATGCTGGAGGAGAAGCTGTTGCCGTCAGAGCAGACCTCGCCAGTCGGGAAGATCGTGAAGACCTGATCAAAATGACTGAGAGTACCTACGGACCGGTTGATATTCTGGTAAACAATGCGGCGGTGACCTTCTTTATCCCGGTTGTAGATTTTCCAGAGCGCCGCTATATGCTGATGAATGAGGTGCAAGTCTACGCACCGTTTCATTTGTCTCAACTTGTGCTGCCGGCGATGCGTGCGCGCAAGACCGGATGGATTGTCAACATTTCTTCCCACGCTGCAATTCATCCAGACGTAACTGTCGCTGGAAGAGGTGGCACCGTTTACGGGATGGGGAAGGCCGCACTAGAGCGCTTTACCACTGGACTCGCTTCCGAGGTCTACGCTGATAACGTGAGTGTCAACGTTATTTCTCCGGGTTTAGTAGCAACGCCTGGAGTTGTCTATCACAAACTGATCAACGACTCTAATCGAGATCGGGTTACTCCTGTAGAAGATATGGCAGAGGCATGCCTTCGCCTTTCCTACAGTTCAGCCGAAGAACTTTCAGGTCGGATTACCTATGCTGACGAGATGATTGCAGAATTCGCTCTTGAGCCAGCTCAACTACTTGAGTAGAAGGGTTATTGGTGTCTGCTGCTCAAGTAGATCAGTGTCTGTGAGGCTCAGTAGCGTGGTCTACCACTGTTTCCCGATACCACCACGGTCTCCATAGAAGCCAGCAGGCCAGTTCCGCCCTGTGATCATTGCCTTGTCGATGTCCTCTTCAGAGGCAATTCCCGCATCGACAATTAGATCTGCTTCACGTCTCGCAGCTGCAAAGATCCGGTTGAGCAGGAATCCATAAGTACCTGGTGCGTCTTGCACCATGGAGATCGCTTTCCCTGCCCGTTCACCCACACCGCTAACTGTTTCAATGGTTTCTTCGGAGGTCTCAGGTGTGTAGATAACTTCGCACATCTTCATCGTGGGTACTGGATTCGAGAAATGCATACCGGCGAACAATGTCTTGCGTGAATCGGATACATCACGGGCGATATCTGCGATTACGAATCCTGATGTATTAGAAGTGAAGATCGCTTCTGGTTTCACAATCGCATCTAGTTCTTGAAAGATTTTTTGTTTTAGTTCAAGTTTCTCGGGCACAGCTTCGATAATGAAATCACAGCTCGAGAGAGCGGCGACATCAGTGCTGAAAGAAATTCTTGGTATTGCTTCCGATACTTGGTCGAATTCGAGCTTTCCGATTTCGACAGCTCGTTTCATGCCCCAGCGGCTTTCGAAGATTGCGTCGTGCGTCTGGTCAATTAGCTCCTGAGTTAGATCGCGCACCACCACGTCAAATCCTGCGAGCGCCGTGACTTGGGCAATGCCGCCACCCATCACACCGCCACCGAGTACACCGATTGTCTTGACAGCTTCTAATTTCATTGGTTTTCTTTCTGATTTCTATGTCATGGGTGTTCGATTAGGACGCGTGTCGACCGAAGAACTGAGCGTTACCACACCTCCGAATTTTATAGTTTACGCCGACTGCACTGTCACTGGATCGATACCTTTTTCAGCAGTCTCACTGAACGAAGGCATTACTGCGCTTGCGAACCACTCGAGTTGCTCGATCAGTACTTGCTGAGGGGTACCCATGCTTGATTGAACGTTAACCATTTCAAGTCCTGGTAGGCTCTCACTGAGTTCTTGGAGATACTCGACAAAACCTTCGGGCGGCCCGCAGTACCAGCTTCGACTTTCACATGCCTCTTCGAGTCCAGGCACTCCAGCCTGTGTCCAACCACCCCGCTGTGCAACTGCGTCTAGTTGCTCATCGTTCAGGCCTCTAAAGAAGCCGAGGGGTGCGAACATCTTGATGTGTTCCTCGTAAAAAGGTGTTGCTTCCTTGATCGCTTGTTCTTTCGTGTCTGCCAAATGGAAGTTGATACCAACAGATAGTCCTTCACCGAGATCAGACTCGATTCCTGATCGAGCAAGCGCGTCACGATACGCTGCTACCGGCCCTTCTGACATCAGCGCTGAACCACCTCCGACAACACCTTTGATTCCGTGCTTGACCATGAAGTCAAGTCCACGTTCGCTCGCACTTACGATCGGTTGCCAGCACTCGACCGGATGGGTTGGTCGTGGAACCAGAGTGAGTTCCTCAAGGTCATATCCACGATAAGGAATGTTCGGAGGGATGTTAAAATACTTGCCACTGTGTGAGAATGACTCGTTTTCGAACGCTTTTAAGATGACCGACGTTGCTTCCTCGAAATAATCACGATTTTCGTCCTGATCGAGCATTGGGCCACCGAGACTTTCAACTTCACGTGTGTGGTAACCGCGACCTACCCCGAAGACCATCCTTCCTCCCGTGAGTATGTCTGCGGTTGCATAATCTTCGGCTAGGCGAAGTGGATGCCACATTGGCGCAACGTTGAATCCACAGCCAATCTTGAGAGTTTCTGTGAGGTGTGCCAAATGCACACCCATCATCATTAGATTGGGGATGCATTCGTATCCTTCGTGCTGAAAATGATGTTCAGCCAACCACAGCGTGTCGTAGCCATTCTTGTCCATGCACACGGCCATCGCTTCAGTTTTGGAAAATACTGTCGCGAGATGTTCGTTCGGCAGGCGTCGTTCGTTAGCTGGTGTTGCTTCTTGGCCCATATCTTCCAAGTCGACGTGCCCAGCGTATAGAGAGGAGAAGCGGGTGATCATGGGAAATCCTTTCGATGCGGCGCAACCAGCTAACTGTCATATCGTTTGCTAGCGTTCAGGATGTTATCAGCACACTAACAGGTCTCTCAGGGGCTCTTCATTATTGAGCGGTCTTGTGTTGTTCGTGACGAACAATCTGATTCCATATGCCCTTGCAGTGCAGGAGATGCCTGACGTACCACTTCGTCATGTCAGAGATCGATGACTGGGTGGTAATGCTGCGAGGCTACTGAATGAAGTAGGGGGCGCTGCACATTCTGAGGAGGGTTTTCTTCAACGCTGAAAATTGAAGTCCTGAGCCGTTTGTTTAGTCGATGTCTAGATCGTTGCTCTCGATTGCATCAAGAACTCTTCCCAGGTCTGTCTAGCCCAATACCTGTGAGCGCCCCGAATATTGATTCGAGGCGTTCGACATCCTTTGCGGGAAGCGGTGGTCTCAGGATCGATTCTACGTTCGCTTGAACGTGGTCAGGATTACCGGTTCCAAATAGCACTACATCTGTACCAATCGTATGCCGGCAATAACGGTAAGCCGCATCAACTATGTTGAGGGCGCCGTTTTCGTGAATTAGGAATCCGAGAGGGCCCCCATCGTTCATAATCTCTGCTGGCAGCCGCCCCTGATCTACTAGTTCACCGATCACACGGTTTAATCGACCAGGTTCGCTGAACAGGAGCCGAACCGCGAACATGATGAGAACTCCGATTCCCTTATCGAGTGTCTTCTGAAAGAGTTGTGTTCGAGCGGACTGATTTAGCATGGAATAGGCCACCATGATCACGGTGTAGCAATCTTCGTTGATTGCTTGATTTAGAGACTCGTGATGTTTGTCCTCCGGTGCTTCTGTAATGCCAAGGAACTTGAACTTTCCTTTACGTTGCTCGATAGCTAGTGCTGGCACGAGTACATCCCGTGCGTATGTGTAGGTCTCTGGCAATACGCGATGCAAATGGAACACATCTATACAGTCGAGCCCAAGATTTCGAAGTGAGTTGTCGAGACTCGCGACCACATTTTCCGGGGAGCGCAAACCAGAGTCGGCGCCATCCCCATTTGATTTTTTGCTTCCGACGGTGGCTTTTGTTGAGATCACGAATGCGTCTCGATCAATTCCTTTTAGCGCCTTACCGATGATCGACTCAGTTCCATAGCTCGCAGCCGTGTCGATAAAGTTCACACCCAGATCGAGGGCCTGTCTCACAATCGAGATTGATTCTGCCTCAGTTTTCCCGGTGCCCTGTCCGATTCGACTGAATCCACCAGCTCCGAGGCCTGCGACACTGACGTGTAGACCAGTATTTCCCAAAGTCGTGTATTCCATATCAGGTGGCTCGGCGGTCAACTATCGGCTCCGCCTTGTGCCGTTCCTCTCTGTTGGACGCTCCAAGCATTAGGGTTGTAGAGGAACGTCGGAAACGATTCCCTCAGCGTACAGCTTCTCGATAAGTTCATCGTCCATATCAGCAAGTGAGCTGAGTATTTCTTGATTGTGCTCTCCAAAACGAGGAGCAGGTCGTATGTCGGTGACCGTTCGACGCGATAATCGCCAGGGGGGGCGTGAGGTTATATGTTCCCCAGCATCCTTGTGGTTGTATTTCAGATAAAAGTTACGTGACTGGAGATGCTCATCGCGAGTAAGCATTAGTGGTGTGAGTACTGGAGAGGCTGAGATGCCAGCTTCTTGAAGTTGCTCAGCAGCGTCCGTCTGTTCGCGATCTCGTAACCAATCGGCTAGCACTGCGTCGATTTCCGCTTCGGCTGCTTTGCGCCCAGCCATTGTTTCATATGCTGCTCGGTCGAGGCGTGGGTCACCGACCACCGATTTCAATGCTTCCCACGTTTCATCGCTGTCAACGGCGATTGCGACCCAATTCTCATTGAAATGCCTGATTACATCACCTGACCAATCCTTTTGATCACGCCCAGAATCATCTCTTGCTCGATAAACACCGTGTGGCGCGAATAATGAGTCACGGTTACCGATACGTTTCGGTAGTGGTTGTCTTATTGAGTCTGCAATCAAGTACTCGCCGATTAACCCGATGATGATGTCCCGCTGAGGGACTACCGCGTAGCAACCTACTCCAGTTTGTCGGCGACGCAGTAATCCAAGTGCTACGGCGGCGGCAGCTGTGACTCCAGCAATTGGGTCGCCGTAAGAAATTCCACTCTTGTGCGGCGATTCACCTTCGTATCCCTGAAGTGCCACGAGACCGCCCATTTGTTCGATAGTCGGGCCATATCCGATACGCTGAGCTTCGATACCGTCATGCCCGAAACCTGGCATTGAGACAAATACGATATCAGGATTGATTTTACGCAAATCGTCATAACCAACACCGAGCCGACTGGCGACACCAGAACTCCAGTTTTCAATTACTACATCGGCGTCGCGCACGAGTTGTTTGAAGATTTCGATTCCTTTGGAGTTCTTGAAATCGAGAGTGAGACTCTTTTTGTTGCGGTTGTACTCGTTGAAGTAGGCAGACTTGTTGTAGATAAGTGGGTCACTACCGTAAGCGCCCAGGAATCGAATAACGTCCGGTGACTGCGGCCCTTCGATCTTAATTACTTCAGCCCCATGATCGGCGAGGAATCGCGTAGCGTAGGGTCCAGCCCAGACGGCCGAGAGATCGAGTGCTCGAACACCATCGAGGAGGCCGCGGATTTCGGCGGCGCTAGACGGGCTCGTCTTTACTTGCGATCGAACCTCAGATTTTGTGATCTCCTTGAGTACTTCGCTGGTGTGTTCTCCTAATAACGGTGCACGCCGATCATTACCGCGATTGCCATCGATCATGATTGGCCCAGAAGGGGTCACATATCTTTCCAAGACTGGATGCTTGATCTCTTGCCAGAAATTGTTCTCGCGTAGAGGCTGCCAGTTGATTAGTTCAGGCGGCTCAAGGATCAATGAGAAAGGAGCCCGATGGTGACCGGCCGCTTCGTAAATTTCTTTCGCGGTGTGCCGGGTGGTCCACTCGGTAATCAGTGCCGTTCTCAGTGCGTCAGTTTCAGTGTCGGTCACAAATGCTCGACTATCTACCACGAGCTCCGGGTGCCCGATACATTCGAATACGGCTCGTTGCTGGCGCGGTAATGATGCCAGTCCTACCCATCCGTCAGCGCACGGATAGATTCTCCACATTGCGCTGAGTGAATTACCGGTTCGCTCCGAGTCGCTCCCTCTTACCATTGCTGCTGGCCCGGCTCCTTCGAGTGTGGAGGCTTGTACTTCTTGGATTGAGATGTCCAGTAACTCGCCGATCCCACTCTCTCTGGAGGCGAAAAGCGCGGTACTTGCTGCGGCGAAGCCATGGAGACCGGACTGGAAGTATGCCTGATGGCCTGCAGTTTTCAGCGGCGGCTTAGTTTCGTCTCCGCAAAGCGCCATTTCGCCTCCAGCTGCAAAGGCTGTGAGTGCTGTCGCGTGCCAATGAGCCCGCGGTCCGTCTTGCCCGAAGGGAGTGATCGAGCAAACGATCAGGGCCGGATGTTCGGTTGCTACTGCGGTGAGGTTCACACCTCGTTGTACGAGTGTTCCCGGTGTCGAAGAATCGAAGATCACATCAGCAGTTGCTAGCAGTTGCATCAAGGAAGCGCGCTGCGATTCGTCATCGATATCTAGGACTGCGCTCCGTTTGCCGCTGTTGACGTAGGCAAAGAGAATGCCAGCATTCGGGTCGCTATCGGCGCTTGGTGAGAGACGACGTGTAGGATCACCTTCTGGTGCTTCCACTTTGATGACATCAGCTCCATAGGTCGCGAATAGTTTTGCGGCGTACCCAGCTGCGACGTCAGTACTTAGATCTACGACTCGCACTCCATCGAGCATGTTGCTGTCCCCTTGGTGGTACCTGTGCATGGTAGCTGCTCATGAGATTTGGTCAGGTATCTTTCAGATTGCTAAATTTTTGGAGCAATCGACTAGAGCGAGGGCAGGCACGATACTCCATTGAATAATAAAGGAGATCGAGGTCAGGCCATCATTATGTGTAGACCAGTTGAATCACGACCATCATTTCGCGGACTGTTTGCTAACTGGAAAAATTTTGAGGGTTCATTCAACGAAAAGCTCCGGCTTGCGATTCGCAACAACTGGACGAAGCTTCGAACAGGATCCAATTGCTGCGGAAATACCGGAGAGCCTGGATGTTGAGAGATGGATCTTAAGCCGTCCGGTTCGGACGGTTCGGAAGGTGCAGGCGAGGCTTCATTCACGGATCAGGAGCACTGAGACGGTTTATTGTGGTTAATTCTTTGAGGATATTCCTACAATAAAGCGTTCTAAGTAGGTTGACTCGCTGTGTTATGCGTAATCTATCTTCTTTCGAGTGAAAGATGAGAAGCACCGAGCCACTTTTGATTTCTGAAGGAGGATGTGATGAGTGCCAAGGTTGAATTTGCCAGCAGTGAGTGGATTTCGTACGCCCGTCAGGCGATTGTTGAGTCCTGTGAAGGGTTTGATCTAGATGGAATCGAGTCATCATTTTGTGAGGAATTCACTGATCCTCCTGCGCATCTCAGCCCGGATGGATCAAGTCTTGGCTGGCATGTCGTGGTGAGTAATGGGACCGTGCTGGTGGGAGCCGGGGTGCTTGATGATGCTGACGTGACAATCACCGTTCCGTACGAAAAAGTTCTGCCGTACGCCCGTCTGACGAATGCGGAGGCTGATGGTCCGGACCGCGAAGAATTTCGACGTAATTACGTTCGTGTCACCGGAGATATGGAAGGCTATAGGACAATTGGACTCCCGTGGACTGGGACGCTTCACGATATTCTTGCCTTAGTTACCGCTTAGCTATCTCTGTTTGATAACAGAATACCTTTAGACCTTAAGGATGGTTTCAAAACCTTCGCATGATGTTCATCTGCGGTTTCGTAACAGCTCTTAATATTGAAGATTGTTCGGATTCGTTTGACGTGATGCCTCTAACCAGTAGCGGCTGCGATTATTTGCTATGGCTTGACTGATCAGCTCACTCAGGTCTTTGGAAGACTCTTTGTTGTTGCCGCAATCATGACATATCATTAGCACTCTTCAAGTCAGGCGAAATTCGGTGAGAGCCCGATACTGTCCCGCAACTGTCGATCCAGCAGATAACAATCTAGCTGGCCAGTCAGGTCGACCTACTTGAATGCATATCGATAAACCACACCGCGTGGAAACGGGCGGACGATAATCCATGAATCACTATTTACTATGTTTAATTCCGGCATGCCATCTTCGGATGGTGGTCTCAGTTTTTATTTGCTTGCTGGTTATGGCTGGGTGCGCTGATCACGATGACGAAAACCTCGTCGTACAGGTGCCTGAAGCATCTCCATCATCTCAGAATGTTGTTAACAATAATGATATTCAAAGCGAAAGTACCTTAGTGCATCAGGAAGATGTTAATTCTTCCTGTATACCAGATAATAAATTTGATGTTGGATATGATTATTTTCCAGTAAAGGCAGATGTTTCATATGCGAGTGGGTTCTCTATAGAATATTATAAATCTTATAGAGTACTAACGATTAATGAGACTGACATGACTGATAAGCAGTCATTTGCTTTGGTGAAATGCGGAGCTCCTGATCCTGACATTGACATGCCAATTATTAGTACACCTATACGATCTGCTTTTTTATCGTCAACAACACAATATCCATCATTTATTGAGTTTGAATCTGTGTCGAAAATTACCGGAGTAGCTCAGACTTCCTATATCTCATCTTCGGAAGTACTGAAGCACATATCTGAGAACAATGTAGTGGAATTCGCAGGGAATTTTGAAGTTGGTACTGAAGCTGTGATTGAATCCGGTCCAGATGTCTTGTTATCGAATGGGTTCGCCGATCCTTCCTATCCGAAGCTGATGGATCTTGATATTCCGGTCGTTCATTGGATGGACTGGTTAGAGACATCAGCGCTCGGGCGAGCGGAATGGTTGTTGGTTACGGGTGTGTTACTGAATGAAGAAGCAGCCGCAACAACCTATATAGAAGACATAGCTAAACGATATAACGAGACCGTTGCGATTGCTTCGAAAGCGTCTGAGATGCCAACAGCTCTAGTAGGTGCAGCGTTTCAAGGGACATTTTATGCACCAGGAGGATCATCCTATATAGCGAATCTTCTTAGAGATGCGAATATTCGATATATCTGGGAGAGTACTCCGGGAACTGGATCGCTGCATTTGGACTTAGAAGCTGTCTTACTTGATGGTGCTTCTGCTGATATCTGGATCAACGCCCCGGCACAGTGGAAAACGATCGACCAAGGTTTGAACGAAGATCCTCGATACGGGAAGTTGAAATCGATCAAGAATGCGAACGTATGGACTCACACTCGCATGGTGAATGAACAAGGTGCGGATGACTATTTCGAGCGTGCCGCGTCCCGACCTGACTTGCTCTTAGCGGACCTGATAAAGATTACACATCCCGATCTATTAAATGACCATCAAATCGAATGGTATAAACGACTACCAGAATAATAGTAACGGCCAAATAATAACGAATTATCGATGAGTTCAGCATGTCGTTATTAGACCCAAGACAAGATGCGATGATTTCCAGAGATTACAAAAAAACACGCGATATTTACTTCGTATTTCTGTTGTGCGCCCCGATTCTTGTAGTGCTAGTGCTACTCGGGATCGCTCTTGGGTCAGTAGAAATTCCGATTTCAGAACTAGACAATATTCTTCTTGCGCATGAAAGCAGTAATGAAGCTTGGAATACCATCGTTTGGGAAATAAGAATCCCACGGACGATCACAGCTATAATCGTTGGAGGTTCACTGGGTGTAGCTGGTCTACAAATGCAGACACTGTTTCGGAACCCGGTTGCTGATTCATCAGTATTAGGGGTCACAGCAGGAGCTACCTGGGGTGTCGCATTAACAGTGCTAATTAGCAATGCCGCACCAGCAACCGAATTTGCTTCATCCCTTGGTTGGGGATTTACATCAGCAACAACCTTGAATGCAATACTTGGTGCTGCAGCAGTTCTCTTAATCATCATACTGGTAGCGCAACGGGTGCGGTCGGTTGGTGTACTACTGATCATCGGATTGATGATTTCTTACGTTTTGACTTCTGGAATCACACTCTTAATTGCATATGCGGAGCCGGAGAGTATACAGCGATATATATCGTGGGGATTCGGCTCATTTAGAGCTCCAGGATGGCGTGGATTAACGTGGGCGGCCCCCCTGCTCATACTGAGTTCGACGATTGCTATGGCAAGTGCGAAACCGCTGAATGCAATTCTGTTTGGCGAAGACTATGCAAGATCGATCGGCATCAACGTACGGCTTGTAAAAATTATTACCCTTACAAGTGCGGCTATTTGTGCAGGAACAGTAACAGCTTGTTGTGGACCAATCGCATTTTTAGGCATAGCAGCGCCTCATATTTCAAGAATGATCATGAAATCATCAGATCATTTCGTTCTCATCCCGGCAACGATCATGACTGGTGCGATCATCGCGTTACTTTCTGAGATCGTAGCCCAATTTCCGGGGCGAGATACAGTTTTGCCATTGAATGCGATAACCGCACTTATCGGTGCCCCTATCGTGATTTGGGTGTTAATCAGATATCAAAAAAACGAAATAGCTTGAGGTGTTGAGAATGGTTAAACCATCCTTTGACCGCAAAAGCGATAGAACAGTACTAGAGGTGAAGCAACTCGCTATTGGAAATGGAGGGCGCACGTTAATCAGCGATATTGATCTCAGTATTAACAGCGGAGAAATCATCTCTTTAATCGGTGATAACGGTTCCGGTAAATCGACATTAGTTAGAACTTTAGGTGGAATTCAGAAACCATTAGCGGGACAGATTTATCTTAATGGTGCAGCATTCAACAGTGTGACGTCATCAGATAAGGCGAAACAAATCGCAACCGTGAGTGCTGTATCACGAGAAAATATAATGCTGAGTGGATACAAGTTTGTGAGTCTGGGTAGGTATCCGTTTACCGGTTGGAATGGAATTCTGCGGAAGCATGATAGGGAGGCAATCGATACAGCCGTTGATTTCGTGAATGTTGGTTATCTCATGGATAGGAGCATACAGACATTGTCAGATGGCGAATTGCAGCGGTTGGTTATTGCTAGAGCATTAGCGCAGGAACCTCAGATTATGTTGTTAGATGAACCGACTATTTATTTGGATAGTAAATCAAAGAATAGTCTTATATCAATATTACAGAAACTTGCAATTGATCGTGGCATATCTATCGTTTCAGCAACTCACGATGTTGATCATTTTGAGAAAATAAGCGATACGGTGTGGAGTATCGATATAGCCGAGTCACCACGAACGATATTGTCAGGTAACACGGAAGATATCAGTTTCAAAAGAAGATTCGACATTATTGAGGTCTCAGATCAATTTATCGGTGATCAAGAAGCGCGTAACGCGATATTCATTGAGGCATCTGACTATCTGAAGTTATTAACGGAAAGATTATTCAAACGATATGGTTGGCGAATTAGTGAGACGAGAAGCGAGTCTCAGTATGTTGTAGTACTTGACGAGATGGTGAGATCTGACGTTGAGGCAGTGTTCTGGAAGTTGATTGGTAGTGATTATTTGTCGGAAGAATGCGGTTATTCCTTTAGCGAATTGGCAGATTGGATCGCATCCACATCCTTACAAAGGAGTGATTGAAATTGGTTCTACGAAGCTGTCGCTAGGTGAAGACTAAATCGTAGCGATTGCTTGCGTTAACGATACAAAGTTCGATGTCCTCAGCTAATAGGTAACGATCGCGATTAAGCTGCTCTGCTGCTGCACGGACTGCTGTGAGATACGCCTCACGTGACGGATAGAGTTCAAGGGTATCTGAACGGTCGAAGAGAGTTGTTGAGCCCAAGTAATCAAGAATTTGCCCTACACCACCCGTTGTCAGATGGCGCGGATTGAAGCCAGTGTGAGTGCCAATAGGGACTTCGATATCAGGGAGGCGAATACCGCCAATTTCGTTTCCGGCAGCATCGATTTCGGAGACATACGATGGATAAGCATCACCGACGACAGAGGCAGGAAAGTAACCTATACCATCCTCAGCATCTAATCCTAGGTTAAGCGGAACCATGCGAGGACAGGCATTCACATCCGGTAGCGCGAGATTTGTAATCTCCTCAAGCTTGGCCACAATGTCTTCGCGTGTTGCTGCGGTACCGTCGCGCCAACGCGGGAAGACACTTTTTGGTGGCATCATTCCGCGTACCCAATCCAGTAGGTTAAACAGAGCCGCACGCATTAACGGTCGATGGTCGATGATGTTGAAGTGATTGGCACCACTAGTACCAAACGCACTTGTGTTTTCAAGAGCAGCTGTACCCGCACCGTGTTGCGTTGATGCAAAGAGGTAGCGACGAACTTCTTCAGGAGGTTCAACATCTTTCCCGGTTGAGAGGTCAGAGTGAGCGAGACTCGCATCTGATCGCCAGTATTCGCAAGAAGTATCAGTCTGGAAAATGAGAGGGACGCCGCCACGGCTTCTTTGGCGATCCAGTAGGCCGCCCAACTTACCTGTTGCAGGGTCGATTTGAGGGTTGTCTGCAAATGGAAACAGGTGTCCAAAGCTAGGAGTGGGTTGGACTGAAGGCTGTGCGTAACGGTGGTTGAATTCGCCTCGACGTCCACCAGCGATATGGATCAAAACGCCGTCGAAGGCTTGTTGCCCTTCTTCGTCGATATTCAAGCCGAGATTCAGATACGTGCGCAGGAAGCGGCCGCATTGGCTTTGGCCTTGTCCAATCACGTGTTCGACCGCGCCACTCAATGGGTTTATCGGATCATCACGTTTGAGAAATGTTGCGAAGTCACGTACTGCAAGAAGTCCCGCGCCTACTACTTGGCATTTTTCGGGGCGGTAGATAACGTCGTATATCCGTCCCGGGTCAAAGCCGAGTTTGCAATATAAAGACGCTCCTTCATGGGTAAAACCCCATTGCTCCCGAGGTATGATTTGTGGCTCTCCGTAGATGCCGTCGCGAACCAACAGCATTGCATCTATTTGATCGACATTGTCTGGCACGATGGGATTGTGATTTCCGATGGCTCCGACATGATGGTCGGTGAGAGGTATCTTGTCCTCTGACCCGTTCGGTTGAAAGCGAAGTTGCATTTGATCCGTGCGGTTCTCAAGTGCGGACGGTGGAACGAGCGGAGCCTCGAACCCCATTCTGCCTTTGTCACGCGGGACGTCCCATTGCCAACCGCACCAGGCGATCGACCAGCCATGTCGAAAGAGCAGTCCGTCCCCTGCTGGAATATCTTTGAAAGAGTCTGGTGGGTCACCCAATAGGAAAGTTTTCAGGGTTGGGCGGCTGCCACGATTCGGTACTTCGAGGAGCACAGCACGGTTACCTCGATCTGGATCTATCGGTCTTAAAATTGTGATGTCGCCACTGAACAAGACTTGTCCGTTTGAGTCACGTTCAGCTCGTTCAAGGTCGACGATGTCAGCGTTAGCGCTATCGATTGGGTTCACAGCATAGTGCGCGATTGCATCCAATCGTTCATATTCGCCGGTATCACCAAAGGATTGGGAATCGCCAAATGATTCTTGGTTTAAGATCTCGAGATGGGTTAGTGTCATAGCGATGTCCACGTTTGCTGGAGTTCGTATGCTCCAGATGTAGGAATGTCAGTGCGCTGATTCACTAACACAATTACGCCTGTGCTAGTCGACTAAAAGACTGGTTGCGATATCGTGAAATACGATACTGCCAGACTGTTAACAGACCTAGTATTCGAGATTATAATGCTGCGAGTTCCTCAGGGAGAGCTTGCTCTATGGTGGTGTGAGTGAATTGCCAATCAGAATCGATTAAGCGCTGAGGTACCACGCGCTGGCTCACGAGCCCAGTTTCCTGAGCTTTCTCTCCACCCATTATTAGCTCCAGCATGAAACCAGGAAGTGGGAACAATGTTGGTCGCTTTATCACGCGGCCAAGAGCTTTGGTGAATTCGGCGTTGGTTGCCGCTTGAGGTGCAACAGCATTAATCGGTCCGGTAAGGTCTCCGGTCACGGTTGTCTCGTAGATCCGGACGAGATCTTCCAATCCGATCCATGGAAAGTACTGCTTGCCATTGCCCAGCTTGCCACCCAAGCCAAATTTGAATGGTGTGATCAGTACGGGCAGCATGCTACGTAGCACTACTCCACTGCGAACCATAGCTACGCGTAGGCCTAATTCTTCCGCGGCATGTGCTTCGGTTTCCCAGTCGTTGACTAAGTCTGCAAGGAATCCGTTACCGCGTGACGACTGCTCGTTCAGCTTTTCGTCTGCACGGTCGCCATAAAATCCAACTGCTGACGAAGTGATAAACGCCTTCGGGCGGTTGGTCATGCTTCGAATAGTTTCGACGAGGAGACGAGCACCGTCGATGCGGCTCACGCGCATTTCTTCCTTGTAGGTGTTGCTCCAGCGTTTATCACCAATCGAAGCACCGGCGAGATGTAATACGACGTCTACACCTTCTAGTACACCATCGCGAATCCACTGATTGGACGGACTCCATTCGCCGTTAGGGTTTTTTACGTGACGATTACGGATCCGAATAATTTGGTGCCCGGCCGTCTCAAGCCGTGGACATAGCGCGGAACCAACCATTCCAGAGCTGCCAGTGATTGCTATTTTCATAACACGTCTCCTAGTGCACGGACTGGTCGTGATTTGCTAGTTGTCTAGAGGTGCTTCTTTTGATCAATCGTGCACGTCCGCTGACTAGCGAGCAATCCAAAAATATTACGTGTGTCCGGATCTGAGAATGAAAATCTGCTCGCGGGTGGTTAAGATTTTGGGGAGATGGATTGCACAGAGTCAGGGCACTTCGAATAGAATCACCTCTGGTTATTGTTAACTTTTCAAAATTTTGACGAGAGGTGCCTAATGACATTTCCCTTAGCAGCCATTTTCGATATTCGATCGGATAACGTAGTAGGGAAAAATTTGTGGAGAGCTTTTGTATTAATACTGGGATTAACACTCGTTTCTAGTATTGCCTGTTCCGGTGAAGAAACACCTGCTGAACCAACTCCTAATGCGTTTTTCACTCACCCGGCACCGGATATGAGTGAGCAAGAGGCGATCGATATCTTTATCCAAGAGGCTTGTGCCAATGGCTTAAAGGTAGAAGGCAGTCTTTCCGGAGAGTATGCCGCGTCCACCACAAAGAGCTGGGTAATTAATTGGACTGGGCCGGGGGGTCGTATCATGCCTGCCGGGGCCGTGAAAGCTTCTACTGGTATTCTCCGCCTGAACACCGAGGATGTGCTTCAAGGATTTACGATCCAAGGAGACATATGTCGGTAGTTTCGTGTTTTCTGGCACTTATCGAGGCATAGAGAGTTTTCAGCTATAGAGCTGAATTTCGACCGTGATCTGGATTGGTACAGGCGATCCAGATCACATGTTGGTGCGCCCTAACAGGTTGCCAAGCGTCTGCACCTCAAAGATGAGAGGTCTGATGCTTGAAGAGCGGATGTCCGACGAATCAAAAACAGTTCTAGGCAAAGTGACGAAAGTTGCCCGCGATGTTGCCGCTCCATTGGCAGTTAAGACTGGGTTCAGGCGCTCAGGTTCGTTGGGTGTTTGGTGGCGATCCTAATTCGGATCCAACTCCGAACTGACACACGGATATTCCAGTAAGTGCTAGTGCTCGTCGATAACTTCTTCAGCGATGGCTGTTCTGACCGTCCGCCGAATCCGCAGACTCGGCTTATTGGATTTTCGGTTTTCGATGAGCTCGGAACCGATCAACTCTCTGATGAATTTGCACTGCTCTGCTGTGAGTATTTGCTAGTTCCTCGTACCTCAGCAATGATCGACATGATGTTTAGCAGAGTAGTGAATAACCAGAACGGGGCGAGTAGGTACCGGTCTAGGCCCCATCCAATATCGACATCTTCGTCATCCGGTCCCAATTCCCCAGTGATTATTCCCTCAATTAGCTCTGGTGCAATAAGTAGATAACCTAGTGTTGGAATAGCAAGTAAAGCGGCTCCCATCTTGCCCTTGATGAAATATGCCGCAGCAATCAGAGCGCCAACTGGAAGGACAATGACGAGGAAATCTAATCCTTCGATCTCGATAGCGATCCAGATGTGAAAGACAACAATCACTACGTTAGCAAGTGCCGCGTTGCGAATGTCTGAAAGAAAATCTTTTATAGCCATGCTTATACGCCTACTTATCGTTCTATGACTTCCAGGTCTGGTCAGCGCCGCACTTCAACACGCGAGTTCATGTTACGAAGCTGCTGCCACCTCAGCCCAGTCAATTTCGTCTACTTGCATAGGCTCGCATGTCAGCATAGCTAGCATTTCTTCGCCCAGAGTAGCTGTGATGTCGTCTGGGTTGTCAGCTTCCCACAGGCATATGAAAGTGTCTGTGTTGCCATGTGGAATCGGGTTCCAACTTTTTACGCACTTAGCCGGCGTTTGGCCGGTAGCCATAGCTTTTGCGAATTCGCCCATGTCATCTGACTGCATCACCTCGGCGAATGCTTCTGCATCGATCTTTAGGGCGTGCACTACCATGTACTGGGACATATTGCTCCTCGGATATATGGAATAAGTAAGCAAGATTCTACTAGTAGATCCTTAAAGGTCTACACCATTTTGAATGTAGTGAGCTATTTGAACGTCGCCTAGAAGACAGCGCGGTACGATCCGTGACACGCTCAGTTATGGTTCGCCACTTTCGGGGTGAGGCCACGTAGTTGCTGAATGACCACCGTTCCCCAACTACTTAGACGCTGCACTCCGTAAACTGCACTATCAGAGGTCCAATGACGATCGATATTCACTTCGGAGACAACCTCGAAGTCATCCAGACATTCGAATCAGGTTCTATCAATCTAATTTATGTCGATCCCCCCTTCAATACCGGTCGGCAGCAGAATCTGACTACACTCAGGACTGTGCGCGATCAAGATGGGGATCGCGTAGGTTTCGGGGGGAGTAGCTACCGTACCGAGAAACTTGGGTCCACATCTTTCGATGACGTATTCGATGATTTCATAGGTTTTCTTGAGCCACGGTTAGTCGAGTTCCGGCGTGTTCTAACTGCAGATGGTTCGCTCCTTCTCCATCTTGACCAGCATGAATCACATTACGCAAAAGTTCTTCTTGACCACCTGTTTGGACGGGATTGCTTCAAAAACGAGATCATCTGGTCATATGATTTTGGTGGTCGTTCGAAGCGCCGGTGGCCAGCAAAGCATGACACGATTCTTTGGTACACGAAGGATCCCGATCGGTACACGTTTCGTTACGATGACATCGATCGCATTCCTTACATGGCCCCTGATCTTGTAACTAAAGAGAAGGCGCTGCGAGGCAAGACCCCCACCGACGTGTGGTGGCAGACAATCGTTCCGACGAACAGTAAGGAACGAACTGGGTATCCGACTCAAAAGCCGATTCAGATTTTGAACCAGATTGTTCGTGTGCACTCTAACCCTGGGGATATCGTTGCCGACTTCTTCGCTGGATCCGGTACGACAGGGGAAGCGGCAGCGTTGAATGAACGTAACTGTATCCTAGTCGATAACAATGAGGCTGCGATTCAGGCGATGGCAAAGCGCCTCGCAGAGTGGTCACCATCGTTTCACACCTGTGATGATTTTGGGACAGGTGCCCGATCCTAACCCGGAGGACGACATAGCCCTGCTGAGGGCGTTCAACTTTGGCACTAGCGGAACAGAAGGTCTTGCGTGGTGGACCTGAGGGGGCTCGAACCCCTGACCTCCACACTGCCAGTGTGGCGCTCTCCCAGCTGAGCTACAGGCCCACGAAGTCTGAGTGTAGACAGCGTCTCTGTGACCGGTCTAGCACATAGCACTCGTTACTCTTCATTTGCCTCATTGACAGATATCCATGATCCAGATGCTTCTGGGGCCGGTGGGGAGTTCGGTCCCAGAAGCGAGACGGTCAAGTGCGAGTTGATACCCAGGAAGTGTGTTGCCTCGGTTCCAGCGCTGGGGAGATAACGCTGGAACCGAGGTCGGCTAGTTGGCAGTTAGGAATTGATTACGATTTGCGCGTAGTCGTAGGTGGTTACTGCTTCCCAGATTGATTCTGCTAGGAATGGACCTGGCGCGATCTGGTTGGTGCTGGTAGCGAGTACCGACATGGCGAGGGCCCAGACTGCAAAACCGGCTCCGTTTGCGATCACGACTGGTCGACCGCTTATTCCGGTAGCGCGTTCTATGGCCGCATGCGTTGTTATTACCCATGTGCCGATTGCGACAATTCCGATCCCGAAAGAGATGCTTGGGATAACCATCAATAGGCCAATGATGAGAGGTGTGGTCGCCATGCCTGCAGCGCGTACAAGGCGCTCGACGTTGACATCGGATTGTGTGACACGCTGCAGGATCACGTAAACGACGACTAGCCACGCTAGCCAAAGCGCAATAGAGAAAAGCGATCCAATGACAACGCTTTTCAGTAGAACCGCGCTACTGTCACCTAGGCCGCTTGTTATCCACCAAAGCCAACCACCGACGCTCAGCATCATCATTGATCCACTTGCGATCATCAATGATGGAACGGTGGCGCGTGGATCGGTTCCGACCTCATCGAAAACCGAAAAATCCAATAAGCCGAGTCTACGGATTCGGCGGACGGTCAGAACAGCCATCGTATGGCCTCCGAGATGCCCGCCAAGGACTTCAAACAGTGCCGGCTGCCCGACCGACAAGGGAGATAGTAGCGGATTTCTGCTAAATGATCATTAGTAGATACTAATGATCATCAAAAAACATACGTAATGAAATATTGAGAACATTACGGCGATGTTCATTAATGCTGGTCTTGGATTCAGTGAGATTCCTATCTGAGCCCCGTGGGATTGCTGCTTTACGAAGCTATACCGTTAGTTCCAAATTGGCGCCAAGCTGATCGGACTGTTCTTGGTTGATGAGCCATTCCAAACGCGCACGCATAACGAGTTGTTCATTGTCGCGAAGATGCACGAGCTCCGTTCGAGGAGTCCATTCGCCAGCACGCCCTGTCGTATAACGCTTCTTTCGTATGGTTGACGATTTCCTCGAGGAGGGCAGGTATCAACTGATGATCTTGATGAATTGGTTAGTTATTCGGTCGTCCGTCCTTGGTTGGTCCTATTTGATTCTTTGAGTCGAATACAGCGAGAGAATTATCGGAGTCGTCGCTTCGAAGGAATTCCGGCCCGGCGAGGGTAGCGGTCATTCAATTTCCCTTGACGACGTATCACCAACACATTTTGAGATGGAGCTTGCTCGGGGAGCGAGAGCGGGATCGGGTCGAGGGCGACACCACCGAGTTCCTCGATCGCGATCTGAGCCTCCGTCAGCTCTTTCGATGCGTTACTTCCCTTAGGTGTCGCGAGTATGCCACCGACTTGCAGAAGAGGTAGCGCGTATTCCACAAGAATGTCGAGTGGTGCGACGGCGCGGGCGACTACAAGGTCAAACGAGGCACGGAGCTTAATGTTACGGCCGGCGTCCTCTGCACGTGTGTGTAGTACCCGAACATTGTTGAGGCTGAGTTGTTCAGTAACACTTTCGAGGAACGCACAACGGCGCTGTTGAGCCTCAATTAAGGCGAGTTGCATAGTCGGCTCTAGGATTCGCATCGGTATACCGGGAAAGCCACCACCGCTACCGATATCAGCTACTAGGAAGGGTCTGTTACTGGGTACTAGGTTGGCGTTTCGCAAGCCAACGAGGAGTGCGAGTGATTCACCGAAGAGGCGTCGTTCGATCTGGTCTCGAGTTCTGAGAGAGGTCAGGCCAGCACGTCTGGTTCCTTCTCTTAGCAGTTCGAAGTAGCGATTAAAAGCGTCGCTATCACGCTGCGAGAGCTGTATTCCGAGACGAGTTGCTTCGGAATCTAGAGCGTTTCCTGTAACGTGGTCTTCGTTAGCACTTATCGACATTTAGTCCAGTACTGATTCTTCGGCTGATTGACAGTCGTGACTAGTCATCTTCTAGACTGCTGCGTACGGGATCAACTGTTGACTCTTGCGTGGTTGTTATCCCGCAGAATGCTTGCTATTTCCGTCACAGGAAATCGGAAGGATCGTCCGATGGTGGAATCTATTACTTCGAAAGAGGCACTTACTCATTTCGTGAACTCTCTTGAGCCCGAGAAGGCAGAAGTAGAGCGTCCGATTGTCGATCAGTTTGTCGATTGGTTTGGCACAGATCGAACGATGCAGGAGTTATCGGGCGCTGACATCAGTCGTTATATCTCAGAAGTTTTTACTGAAGAGGAACATGATGTTAGTCATCTAGAGCCATTACGTGCTTTCCTTGCTTATTCATCACGTCTCGCGTTCACGGAGGAAAATTTGGTTCCGAAACTCCAATTGGAAGGAGACCACGGGGGAGCCCGAGGTCTGCGCGGTGCATCTGATGATCTTGGTGGCAAAGCATTCCACGTCACTTTTGATGGTCTGCAATCACTCGAAGGACAATTGGAGGAGTTGAAGGCAGAGCGCCCGCAGATAGCGAAGAAATTGCGTGAAGCGATGGCGGACAAAGATTTCCGTGAAAATGCTCCTTTGGATGCGGCTCGTGATGAACAAGCTCATCTCGAAGCGAAAATTCGCGAGACAGAGGATCGATTGCGGCATGCTGTGATAATCGACGCAGATGCAAAAGGTGGTCTAGCGAACGTGGGATCCGTAGTGAAGCTTCTAAATATTGATCAGGACAAGGAGCAAGAGTTCACTCTTGTAAGTCCTGCGGAAGTTGATCCCACTAATGGCAAGATCTCTACTGAGTCCCCGATCGGTGTTGCTCTATTGAATCGAGGCCAAGGTGAAGAAGTAGTGGTCGAAGCACCAGCAGGAAAGTTACGGTTCAGGGTTCTTGAGGTGCGCGGCTAGCAACATAAGGCAGTGTTGATTAAGCCCTAAGTTTGTTGGCAGAGCTAATCAAATAGCAGGCGATCCGCTGCCATACTGCCGAATAGCAGCGCGAGGTAAATTGTCGAATAGCGGAACATCACTGGTGCCATTTCGACCCCTGGTGTTCGGTATAGTCGCCAAGCAACAACTATCAACCCGATTCCTCCAATCGTTGCGATCGCAAAATATAGTGCGCCTAGGCGTGCAGTGATGCCCAGAGCCAAAGTCACGGCAGCGGTTAGCATCGACCAGATCAACGTATGGTACTTCGTCTCGCCTTCGTCTCGAACAGCGGGGAGCATTGGGACGTTCGCATCCCGATAATCGTCTGCAAGTAGTAGAGCGAGTGCCCAGAAATGAGGCGGTTGCCAGGCAAAGACGACGAGGAACAGAAGTGCACTGGTCCAATCGATTGAGCCTGTTACAGCCGCCCACCCAATCAATGGAGGCGCTGCGCCCGCGATCCCTCCTAGAACGGTGTTATGTACCGTCGTGCGCTTCAACCACATGCTGTAGACCACTACATAGAAGAAAAAGGCACTCACTGCTAGGACTGCTGAGAGGATATTGACGGTTAGCACTAGCCAAACGCCTGAGGCTGTACCCATCGACCAGCCAGCGATCGCCGCATGTCGAGCAGGAATACGACCAGCGGGTAGTGGGCGAGATCTTGTTCGCACCATGATCTTGTCAATGTCGCGGTCAATGTACATGTTCGCGGCACCGGCACCACCGGCAGCGAGGATGCCACCTATCAATGTAGCGATTACTAGCCAAGCATCAGGCCATGCGTCATTGGCCAAGATCATCGCAGGAACGGTCGTGATAAGTAATAGCACGATGATCGATGGCTTGAGGAGGATTAGGTAGTCGTATAGTACGGCACTGAAAGAACGTTTACTCATTGATTGAGACAGGTCGCTGGTGTCGGACAAGCTGACGCTCGAGGCTCTTTTGTGACGCTGCGACCCGGTTTCCGACATATCATCTGGCTCCAACCAAGTTTATTCCTTGGTTCTTGACCTTTGTCATCATTTCCTAAGCGTCGCGTGAGGATGCGTTTGTGGTTGTGTCTCTCTTGGAAAGTTCGTTTGGAGTGGTGGAATCTGCAGTTGATTCAGAGGTGTTAATAGCTTCTCCGTAGGAAATGTCGGTATTTTCTGATTCGGTAAGGCGTTCTTCGAGGGTCGCGACTTCTTGCTGGATATCACGAAGGCGTATCTGCAGCAGCACTAGGTAGATAAAGAGTCCGGCCCAGAAGACAGCGAATCCTGCGAAGAGGAACTCAAGTGCATTTTCTTCCATTAACTGTTTCCTCGCTGATCTAGGTACATGCGCATACGGTCAGTGCGTTGCGCAAGCTGTTCGGAATCACTGCGTAAAGCGATGAGCCACAACATCAAAAACGTAATAGCTAGGAACGCGACGAGCAGGACGAACAACATCTCGTTTGGTACTGCAGGCCGAGTGTTAAAGATTATCCGCTGTGGGTGAAGTGTTCGCCACCAATCAACAGAGAAGTGGATTAGCGGGATATCGAGAAATCCAACCAGCGCGAAAATTGCTGTATAACGTGCTGCTTGTTCATCATTTGGACCAGCCACTGATCTTGCTAGTAAGTACGCCGTGTAGATCAGGAGGAGTACCAAAGTGGAGGTAAGACGCGCGTCCCATGACCAGTAGACTCCCCAAATCGGCTTTCCCCAGATCGCCCCTGTTGCCAGAGTAAAGATCGTAAAGAGCACACCTACCGTTGCAGCTGCCCGTGCGACCGCGTCCCAACGGATATCCCGGGACATGAGGAAGATTGCTGAAGCAACGGCCGTGATAAGGAAAGAAAAGTAAGTCCCGATGGTTGCAGACGGGACATGTAAGTACATCAAGCGTTGAACATCTCCCTCCACGACTTCACGCGGGGCCGCTAGGACTGCTCCCACGAGCATAGCCATCATCATGACTCCGGTGAGCGCGGGAAGGAGCACCCAGCGCCTCTGGTAAACCGGGAGAACAGCTCTCAGAAGAAACGTGAATAGTGCTTGAAGGCGCGATGGACGTGCTTCAGGGATATCAGGGCTCGTAGCACTCATCGTTTCACTGCCAATGGGAAAAGGAGTAATCCGCTAGCAGTACTCCAGATAGCAAACACAGTGAGTAAGAGGATCCATGGTGCAGAACCGATAGGCTCGTCCATCGCTGCACTCGATGCTCGGACTCCTGCGATTAGTAGCGGGATCAAAAGTGGAAGTGCGAGTACGGGGAACAGCATAGAACGTGCTCTAGCACGTGTGCCGAGTGTCGACAGAAGCGTTGTTAGCGAGATGTATCCGATCGTTCCGATGACAACCACCAGTATTAGCTCGGCGGTGAGGAGGGCCGTGTCAAATAGCATAGTGCTGAGGAGCAGAAGAACCAATTCGATTGCCAATAGCGAGATCACGTTTGTCAATACTTTCCCGAGATAAATTGCTGTAGGAGAGATTGGAGCAAGCATTAAGGCGTCTAAAACGTCCGAGTCCCATTCACGCTGAAAAGATTGGCTACTGGCAAAGACACCAACGAATAGGAATGTCGTCCAGAGGACACCAGGTAACAATGGCTTCAGGTCGGTAGCTACTAAATCAAAGGCAAACGAATAAATCAGGAGACTGATACAAGCGAACGAAAGTGCGGAAAGCCAGTTGCTACGGTCGCGCCAGGTCAGTTGAAGATCTTTTCGAATTAAGGTGAGCATAGGATTCATGCTGGAGCTTCGATCTTAGGAGGTGCATCTGTCTTTGATGGTTTTGCGGTAGCTTCGACGATACGCCCTCTCTCGAGACGCAGAACTCCATCAGACCAAGACGAAGCGCGTTCGATGAGGTGTGTGGCAGCGAGGACAGTTATATCTGGCGCGCGGAGGACGAGTTCATCGAGTAGTCGGATACCTTCGGGATCGAGGCCAGTTTCTGGCTCGTCTAGCAATAGTATCTGCGGTCGGTGGAGTAATGCTCGTGCTAGAGCAAGTCTCTGATGATAACCGCGAGACAATATCTGGGCTGGCGCTTGGCGTCGTTGCCAAAGACCCACAGCACGAAGCAAATCCTCGATTCTAGAGTCCTGCTCATCGATCTCGTATAACCTCGCGAAGAATTGGAGGTTTTCGAAAGGTGATAGCTCCTCGTAGATCATCGGTCGATGTGCCAGAACACCAATTTCGCGCCTAAGCGATTGCGAATTTGCGGTCAGTGAATGCCCTGCGAGAGTTGCTTCACCGGCACTCGGTGTGATCAGTGAGGAGAGCATCCCGAGTAGTGTGGTCTTGCCCGAGCCATTCGGCCCGATCAATGCAGTCTTTGAGCCTTTTGGTAGGGAAAATGTTGCGGCGGAGATCACTTCGATACCGCTGTATCTCTTCGTTAGTCCATTGGTTTCTATCGCGACAGTACTTTCTACCATGCTGATTTTTCTGGAAGGCATCTCCTGAGGCCAATCGCGATTCCCGTGATAACAATTAGCGCGAATGCCACACCCGCAGCGGCACCGTATCGCGAAGTGAGTGGGTTTGCTGTGCGCTCGATGCCCGATAACCCTCGCAGGTCAACCACGAGACCTTGCCCAGGCTCCGCGACGGTTGTCCGCTTGATGACGCTCAGTGATTCACCCTCAAAGGTTGTATCAGGAGCGCGAATTGCGTCGATACTCCTAGAGTGAACTTCGTTAACGAATCGCTTGGGTACACGTACCTCTATGTGATTTGATCTGAGTGGTGCCGTAATTCGCAAGCGGTATTCGTCCTCATCCAGTCTGTAACCGACGGTATATCGAGTGACGATAGAAGTCACTCCTGGATGAAGTGCTGCTGTAATGGCGAGGCTTCTTCCATCGAACGAATATATCGATGTGTCTTCGTCGAATCCTCCTGCATCAGACGTACCGTCGGGTGCAGGAAGTACTAGGGTGGCACTGTCGTTCGAACCGACATATACGGTTGGCGCATCGTGCCGGACGAGGTCCTCTCGAATCAATGTTAGCTCCGTTGTGAGACGATCGATTGCAAGAACTGTCACGATAGTCTTTTCAATTACTAGGGCGGGTTTGTCTTCACTGACTGCGAATATTTCAAGTTCGACGGCAGCAATGGGCAGTTCAGGGGAAATCAACACGGGATTGCTCAGATACTGTACCCCGTCATACACGACGCGGACGACATGCGTGACTGCTGGATCAGCGATCACGTCAAAATAAAAACGACCGTCGGGTCGAGCCTGCGTTTCAATTGACCTCAGGTCTGCATCGTCTCCGACTATTATCAACTGGACGGTGATCTTCCCAAGCACGACCCCCGGGGTCATTAAGTGGATTGCGCCGTTGATCCTTCCTTTACGATCATCCACCGTCTGCGCCTCGGAGCGCTCGCTCGTTGCGATGCTCATCAATAACATTGTCGCGACGAGAGTGATCGCGGAGAGGCGTTTCAGGGTAGTACCTCAAGTGTTTCCCCGAGGTCACGAAGCCGTTCTGTCACGGCTCTTAGTTTTGGCGCGATTACCTGCCGTCCGATGGTTCTTTCATCGTTGGATATCCGACCCATCGCGTAATCTGCATTGATTTCGGTTAAGTCTTCCAGTAGGTTGTTCCGCTGATCGCGAAGTCGCTCAACTTCAGAAGCGGATTCTAATGGCAGAGGACTATGCGGCCAGCAGATATAGATGGCTGTTAAGGATGCGACAGAAAGCAATACTAGCCACTCCATTAGTGTTCGTCCTTAGTCAGTTCGGCTTCAAGCCATCGTTCGTCTTCAGATTGCCCGTTCATAGTGTTCGTCGTTGCTGAGTGTCGTTTTTTCCCGGTGCGGCGTAACTGAAGCAAGAACAGCGTACCTCCGGCACCAACGATCAAGAACGAAGCACCAACCCACGCAAACAGAAAGAGGTTAAAGCCTCTACGCGGGATTTCAGCGAGCACTCTCTGTCCGTAGCGATTCGAGAAGAAGAATATGATTTCATCGTTTGTCCGACCTTCTGCTAACTGGTGTTGGATTTGTCGACGCATATCGTCGCATATAGCTAATTCACAGACGTCTAACCGTTTGTTTGTGCACTGAGGGCACAGAAGTTGTTGTTCGATCCCAAGTGCACGTTTCTTGAGCTCGGGCGGTAGCTCCTGGGCATTGATAGGGTTCGCTATAGCTATCTCTAGTGCTGCCGTACCAACGGTTAGAAGTATCAGGAGGCCAATTATCAAATATTTGCGTGTCATTCTTGCAGTGAATTTTCTGGCGCGTCGGTTTTGTCGCGCACTCGAGCCTCCTGTCGAATCGGCGTGAAGGCGAGCAGTCCACCGAGTATGTATATTGCTCCGCCGATCCATAGCCATTGTATGAGAGGTTTGATGAACGCTTGGATTTCGGCTGTCTGATTTGGTTCGAATCCTTGCATGAATACGTACAGGTCACGGAGGAGGTTCCCGTCGATAGCTACTATCGCTACTGGTTGACTGGCGAAGTTACTGAAGAACCGCTGACCGGGTTGCAATGAGGCAATCACCGTATCGTTCTTCTCGACATCAATGATCGCTACTACTTCTTGCTCTATTCCATTTACGTCAGGTTTGCGGACGCGGAGGCCGTCATAGGTTAGTTGATACTTGCCAACATTGATTGTTTCGCCTGGAGCTAACGTCGCTCTAACTTGTGTTTCGAACACCGAAGAACTGATTATGCTGATAGCGATCACTGCTGCACCTAGGTGAACTAGGTAGCCACCGTAACGTTGCCGGTCACGCTCGAAGAGCTTTGGGATCGCGCTAAGCCAGTTGCTCTTTCCAGATCTGTGCGTGTGCAGCAGCCCGAGATAAAACTCTCGGGTAGTGACGAAGATGACGATCGCTGCCGCGGCGATCGTTGCGATCGCATATGGATTGCGCATGCCGAAGATAGTTAGGGCGAAGATGATCGCCAGCAACATTGCTAACGGTGAACGAAATCGTTTCCGAACAGTGCTAGGTGAGGCACGACGCCATGGAAGAATCGTGCCGACTGACATTAGCAGAAGCAGGCCGATCCATAACGGGCCGGTAGTGTCGTTGAAGAAAGGTGGTCCGACAGTAATTCTTGTGTCATTTACTAGCTCAGAGAATATGGGAAAAAGAGTGCCTCCAAGGATTACGAGCGTGATCACGGTTAGCACATAGGTATTAACTATTAATCCTGTTTCACGTGAGGCAAAGGAATCGAAGTCATGGTCGGCGCGTAGCAGTGGCATTCGCCAGATGGCGAGGGCGAGCGATGTAGCGACAACCAGTGCCAGTAGCACGAGGAAGTAAGGTCCAACTTCGGATTGGGCGAAAGAGTGTACCGAGGCAACTAGACCACTCCGGACGTTGAATGTTCCAAAGATAGCTAGTGCGAACGCCGTGAGAATGAGCGCCAGATTCCAACCTTTCAACATTCCTCGTCGCTCCTGGACAACTGCTGAGTGGAGGAAGGCTGTGATTGGCAGCAAGGGCAAGATCGCGGAATTTTCGACAGGATCCCAGCCCCAGTAACCACCCCAGCCGAGTACCGTGTAGGCCCACCAAGCTCCAAGAAAATTTCCAGCGCTTAGGATGACGAATGATGCTAGAGCCCAGAGTCGTGCATGGCGCAACCAAGCAGTGTCGACACGACCGGACGCTAATGCTGATACTCCAATCACAAACGGAATCGATGTGCTGACGAGTCCAGTGAGTAGCATAGGTGGGTGGATTAACATACCCGGATCGACCAGCAAAGGATTTAGTCCTTGGCCATCAACTGGTGTGACGGGGTTGATTCGAAATGGCGAAGCAAAGAAAACTAGAGCGATAAGAAACGCTGTGAGGATGATGCCCATCGCGGCAATCGCGTGGGCCGTTCCCCAGGGCATTCGCCTTAGTGTTGTTTTGGCAAAGAGTGTCATGAGGAGGGACATCGACCATGTCCAGAACAGCAGCGAACCGGGTTGACCACTGTAGAGAGATGCCCATTTCATCCAAGGTTGCATGTTCGTCGAGGAAACTTCTGCGACGTGGGAGATTGAGAAATCGTTCGAGAGCAATGCGAATGCGAGTGAGAAGAGTGCGAGTGTAGTAAGGGCGCCGGTAGCTACGATTGCTCGTTGCGAGGCGAGGATTGCACGGTTGTTCTGTTTCTGTAGGCCATAGATTGCAGATAGTGTTGCGAAAGAAGAGCTGGCGAGAGCCGTTATGAGTACAGACGCTCCTAGTGTTGCAGTCACGTTCATGACTCTAATCTCCGGTGCCTGAACTCTGGCGGCGACTCTTCGATACCGACGAGGTTCGCAATTGACTACTCAGAAGTAGGGTTTTCCGAAAAGAATTCGTTCTCGTGCTTAATTACCACTCTGGTTGCTTGGAAATACCCACTCTCTTGAAGACGCCCGTCAACCACAACGAAGGCGTTGTCGGTAAATAGATTTGGCACGAGTCCATCGTAGGTGATGCTGATCCGCTCACCACTCTCACCGGCGATGTCGAAAGAGATAGGTTGGCCACTTTGTTCGATGATCGAATCAGGTACGACACGTCCTCCGACACGCCAGCGGCTGTTTTCGTTATCTTCGATTTTCGCCAGAAATTCATCCGGCTCGACGTAGTAGGAGAGATCACCTGAAGCGGCACGGAAAGCGAGGATGCCGATCACAATCGTTGAGATCGCTAGGAGTAGCAATAGCCGGTTTCGATTGCTGGAAAATAGCTTGCCCCCTTCCTTCGAAGTGGTGGGAGGTGTCTGATCAGAGTCGGATGCAGTCATAGCCTAATCCTTATGACTTCTTGATATTTTCGAGATGTTTGCGGAAGAGTACTTCAGTCAATGTGCCGATGTACTTCTGGTCGACTCTAAGTCCAGGTAGCAAGAAAAATGCCTCCGGTATTCCGTAGACACCGTAATCAAGGTACGTATTTCCGTCGTCGATGACGATTGGAAATTCGAGGCCGTGACGGTCAACGAAGTCTTGGGCACTCTGTGTGTTATCCCAGATATTGATTCCTATAAACGTGTAACCGCGTTCTCGGTACTCTGGCCAAAGGCTCTGAATCAGTGGCGCTTCAATTTCGCATGGGGCACACCAACTCGCCCAGAAGTAGAGGAAGATAGGGTTTTGTATGTGATCCGTAAGGACAAACCGCGATCCGTCGAAAGCCGGTAGATCAAAGTTGAAACCGCTTTCCAGTTCGGTATCAGCTCGACCAATGCTTTCGTTTCCGACATCCTGCCACATTCCAATCCCCATTAAGACGATCAAACCGCCGACGGCGATTCCGACGACTGCTACAAGTAGGCGATTGAGCTGTTCGTTTAACATCACAGGCGAGCGTACGGCTGTCTTATTGCTCCGTTCAACGAATGATAAGAGAGGAACACGCTAGGTATAGAATATTTGCCTATCACTGGAGTACCTTAAATCTCCGAAAATTTCACGAGTTAATCCGTTAATGTGTTTTTACTGTGAGCTATGCGTGCAGTTGATAGGTGTTGGTATAGGCCCTTTGCCGGCCAGATGTCACTGAGTTTAAGACACTTGTTTTCGCTAAATTGCTTGACCGCACCGATGGCCGATGCTACTCACTAACACGTGGCTAGCGAAGGCTACGCTGCGAACGGTCACTGTTTGAATTTGTGACCGAACTTGGATCGCGGAGGCATCGTTTGCGTCCTTCACCGCGCGCTATCTCGCTCACGGTTCTTTCGCTAGCGATCGTTCTGATCACGACTTGGCTTATTTGGATCGCTTGGGACGCCACGGCGTCCGATCCAATGACGACGCTTGCTCCGCTTTCAGACAATGCAGATGCTGTACAGGGGCTATATAATTTCGTCACAATCCTTGCGGGGATTGTGATGGTTGGGGTCCTCACGCTAACGCTGGCTTTCGCGGTTATCTTCCGGGAACGTGCAGGTCACGAGCCGCAACAGATTCACGGAAACTCACGTCTCGAAGTGCTTTGGACACTGATTCCGGTAGCAATCGTAATAGCAATAGCACTACCTAGCTTCTCAGTAATCATCGATACTACAGGTGACGCGCCCGATGATGCGCTGGAGGTAGTTGCAACCGGTAATCAGTGGTGGTTCGAGTTCGAATACCCCGGGTTAGATGTCACTACGGCGAATGAATTACACCTCCCAGTTGATCGTGCAGTGAACGTAGAGCTGCGTTCGGAAGATGTAATCCATTCATTCTGGGTGCCGCAACTATCCGGTAAGGTCGATATGGTACCGGGCCACGAGAACCGTCTATGGTTTACGCCGCATGAGACAGGCATGTTCCTAGGTCAGTGCGCTGAATTCTGTGGGACGTCACACGCGAATATGCGATTCCGAGTGTTTGTTCACGCTCCCGAAGACTTCGATGCTTGGGTTGCTTCTCAGGCTGCTGATGCTGAACCTGCTCAAGGTGACCTAGCATTAGCTGGTGAGAAAATTGCTACGACACTTTGCGCGGCGTGCCACACAATCCGAGGTACGAACGCTGTTGGTCAAATCGGTCCTGATCTGACGCACATCGCTTCGCGCACTACTCTTGCTTCAGGGATGTTTGAGAACAATTCTGAGAATATGGCAGCTTGGCTAGCAAATCCGCCAGGCGAGAAACCAGGGTCGATAATGCCGAACCTTAATCTCAATGCCGAACAGATCGAACAACTCGTTGCTTACCTGCAGGATCTGAAGTAGATCCTCGGCTGACGAGTACTTAGGGAAGGAACCATATGGCAACGGCCACCGGCACCCTGCCTCAGGTTCAGGAAGAGACCACGATTTGGACGTGGTTAACGACGGTCGATCATAAGAAGATCGGCACGATGTATGGCATTAGCGGTTTTGCTTTTTTCTTGTTAGCCGGTCTGGAAGCACTGATAATTCGTACCCAATTAGCGGTTCCGAACGGTGCCGTGGTTGATGCTGATCGTTATAACCAACTTTTCACTATGCACGCGCTCACCATGATTTTCCTTGGGATTATGCCTCTCGGTGCGGCATTCTTTAACTATTTCTTACCGTTGATGATCGGTGCTCGTGATGTCGCATTCCCGAGGCTGAATGCACTTTCCTATTGGGTATTTCTGGGTGGCGCATTGCTACTCACAAGTAGTTTCATCTTTGGTGGAGCTCCGGACGGTGGGTGGTTTGCATACGCGCCGCTTTCTGACGAAGAGTTCTCTCCTGGCGCAGGGCTCGATTTTTATGCGATTGGTTTGCTGATTCTCGGGACATCGTCATTGATGGCTTCGCTGAACTTCGCTGTCACTGTTTTCAATATGCGAGCACCTGGTATGAGTATGATGCGACTGCCAGTTTTCATATGGATGATGCTGGTTGTTAACTTCCTGCTTATCCTTTCATTGCCTGTTATCACCGTGGCACTGGTGCAACTCGTGTTCGATCGTAACTTTACGACAAATTTCTTTACGCCAGCTGAGGGTGGAGATCCAATACTTTGGCAGCACCTCTTCTGGGTATTTGCTCATCCAGAAGTCTACGTTTTGATACTCCCGTCGATGGGCATTGTTTCCGAAGTTTTACCCGTTTTTTCACGTAAACCACTATTTGGATATGCCGCTATCGTGTTTGCTGGAGTCGCGATTGGCGTACTTGGCTTCGCTGTTTGGAGCCACCACATGTTCACCACAGGACTTGGTACAGTTCCCCAGATTGTTTTCACGGCGAGTACGATGGCAATAGCGGTGCCAACAGGGATTAAAATATTCAATTGGATGGGAACGCTATACGGCGGCAGTATTCACTTTAATACGGCGATGTACTTTGCTGTTTCATTCATTGCACTTTTCACAATTGGTGGAATTTCCGGTGTGATGCATGCCAGCCCACCTGTCGATAGCCAGCAGCAGGACACTTACTTCATCGTTGCTCATATCCATTACGTGCTGTTTGGTGGCGCGATCGTAGGAATCTTCTCTGGTCTTTATTACTGGTTCCCTAAGATGACCGGTCGTTTTCTGGATGAGAGACTGGGGAAGATTCATTTCTGGTTGATGTTTATCGGAATGAATATAACGTTTTTCCCAATGCATTTTCTTGGGTTATCGGGGATGCCCAGGCGGATTTACACGTATGACGCCGATCTAGGTTGGGAGACTTGGAACATGGTCGCGACGATCGGTTCCTACATGCTTGCCCTAGGTATCATTGTTTTCCTTGTGAATTTCTTCTGGACGATGCGCAAGGAGCCTACTGCTACTGACAACCCCTGGGATGCACCTACATTGGAATGGGCGACTAGTTCACCACCCCCAGAGCATGATTTTGATGTGATTCCCGAAGTGCGTGACCGTGATCCTCTGTGGTACGACCGAGACCATGGAATCGAAAAGGTTGAACCTCCAAGTGAGATGCACATTCACCTTCCGCCACCATCGTATTTTCCACTACTAATAGGTCTTGGCGTTTTGCTTCTCGGGGTAGGAGTACTCTCTCATCTGGCTCTTACAGCGCTGGGTGTTGTCATAGTTATCTATTCCATCTGGGGTTGGGCTCTAGAACCAACAGAGTAATGTTAAGGATACGATGAGCAGGGCGTCGCGACCCTCGTCGTCGCGTACAGGGAGTGAGCATGGAAGCGACTGAAGCGGCACATGGTGAGCACCATACGTCTTTGGGTGTTGACAACCGCATGCTTCTCATGTGGATTTTTCTCGCGTCCGAGTGTTTGTTCTTCGGCTCACTGATATCGACGTACTTGATCTACAAGGGTGAATCACTGGTCCGACCTCTACCGGACGATGTTTTCGACATACCGCTAACGTCCCTCAGTACATTCGTTTTGCTAGTGAGCTCCTTTACGATGGTGCTCGCCGTTTACGCAGCTCATCATAATTTCCCCAAGATGATGAAACTTTCACTTCTCAGTACGATACTTCTCGGACTTGTATTTCTTGGTTTCCAAGTTTATGAGTTTCGTCTGTTTGGTTCGGAAGGTCTCAACCTTTCGACTAACCAGTTTGGCGCGTCATTCTTCGTTCTTACAGGTTTCCATGGTGTTCACGTAGGAGTTGGTGTGCTGTACCTCGGATCGATGTTAATTGGTTCGATGAGACGAAATGGATTGGGTCCGAGTGGCGGGTTATATATGGAGATTGCCGGACTGTACTGGCACTTCGTGGACATTGTTTGGATCGTGATTTTCACGGTCATCTACTTGATTCCCTAGGGAGGCCGGTTTATGGCCAGCGACGCACACACTAAAGGATCAGGGTCCACACTTGGGCCACGACAATATATTCAGATCACGATCGGTCTGGCTGTTGTTACCGTATTAGAGTTAATCGCATCGTATGCCGGTCTTGGGACAGTTACGCTTGTAACGGTATTGATCGTGATGTCCGCTTTGAAATTTGGCGTGGTCGTAGCTCTTTTCATGCATCTGCGCTTTGAATCGCGGGTATTTACTCAGATGTTCATGCTTGGCTTGATACTGGCCACCGCAATACTCATAGGTTTGCTGGCATTGTTCTGGAACGATAGTACAGACGCTCTTGGTGGTGAGGAGTTGCCACCCTGGGAACATCACGGCCACTAAATAGGGCGAACTGATATCGGATCAATCTGACATCTGTTGTTTAGCATTGCGTCGATACGCTCAGCAATGAATACTCTTCAAGCCTTAAAGCGCTGAATTCTTATCTTGTTCTGTGATATCGCTGTTAGAAACTCTGTCCTCATTCAGATTGATTGTTTGCCGAACGGAGTTGTAGAAGTTTAGCAATGCTTGGATACCATTTCACATGATCGGATGAACCCGATTGACCACCTATCCATAGCGCTCTAGGCTATGGCTGATCGATACTTTGCGTAAGGTATACACAAAGAGTAACGGATGGAGCTCAGGTGAGACATCTTCGTGTCGCCCTCGGCCAACTTAATACAACGATTGGTGATTTTGATGGAAACCATTCATTGATCCTTGAGGCTGCGCGGGAAGCCATGGAATCGCAAGTGGATCTTGTTGTCTATCCGGAGTTAGCCCTGATTGGATACCCACCTGAAGATTTGCTTCTCCGTACTGCGTTCCTTGAGGAGGCGCAGCTACGATTGCTTCAGCTGGCTAAGGAATCAAGTGGTTTACCGCCACTGGTCGTGGGTTGCCTTGATCACGATGAACATCTCTATAACGCAGCCGCAGTGCTTCACGATGGGCATGTTGTTGGTGTCTACCGTAAACAACGGCTACCGAACTACGGCGTTTTCGACGAAGAACGCTATTTCCACTCGGGGAATGATCTCAGTCTGTTTGAAATTGGTGGTGTTGTAGTTGGTTTGACTGTCTGTGAGGACTTGTGGCTTCCAGGAGGGCCTGGTCGTGAGCAGGCGCTTGCAGGTGCTCAAGTGATTCTCAATCTGAATGCGTCTCCATTTCATGTCAATAAGTCGGGTGATCGAGAGCAGATGATTTCCACACGGGCGGTTCACGATGCAGTTTCCGTGGTCTATGTGAATCAGGTGGGAGGTCAGGATGAGTTACTGTTCGATGGGAATTCATTCGTTGTAGATACTGCGGGATTGACGATTGCCCGCGGAGCATCGATGACGCCTGATTTGCTTGTGGCTGATATTTCCGTTGGGGAGACAGTCCAGCGTCAGATGCAGGAATCAAAACAGCACGATGGCAATCGTATTGCACCAATCCTGGTGACGCCCTCGTTTGAGGGTACACGTGAACTGCGCACGCAAAGTAAGTTAATTCCCCGTCCGATTGAGGCAGAGGTTTATGACGGATTGGTACTTGGAACCTCCGATTACCTGAGAAAGAATGGTTTTAAGGATGCTTTCGTAGCGCTGTCCGGCGGGATCGATTCGGCAATTGTCTGTGCGATAGCCGTCGACGCATTGGGACCTGAGCATGTGGTTGGAGTTTCAATGCCGTCGCGATACTCCTCTGAGGGATCGATTGCCGATGCTACTGACCTAGCGAAGCGACTCGGTATTTATTTAATATCGCTACCAATCGAGTCTGTACACGACACTGCTCTGGAAGCTTTGTCTTATGAGTTCGATGGTCATGAGTCTGGGACGGCAGAGGAGAATTTGCAGGCGCGTATTCGTGGGATGCTGGTGATGGCACTATCGAATAAGCGAGAGGGATCACTCGTTCTGACTACCGGTAACAAATCTGAGTACGCATGTGGTTATGCAACTCTCTACGGGGATATGGTTGGAGGTTTTGCTGTAATCAAGGATGTGCCAAAGACGATGGTCTGGAAGCTAGCGCGCTACCGAAATACCGTGAGCGAGGTGATTCCGACCAGCTCTATAGAGAAACCTCCTTCTGCGGAACTGCGGCCTGATCAGTTCGACACCGATTCGCTACCAGTTTATGAAATCCTTGATCCAATAGTGGAAGCATATGTTGAAGATGATCTTTCATTGGAGTCGATAGTTGCTCGTGGCTTTGATGAGGTAACTGTGAGACAGGTCATCGATTTGGTGAACCAGAACGAATACAAACGCCGACAGTCGCCTCCTGGAATCAAGATTTCGCCACGAGCTTTTGGTCGCGACCGAAGACTACCGCTTGCTACCAAATATCGAGGTTATTAACTGGCTATTTGAGGTTCTACTGATTATCGTTCTCTATCGTGTGCTGACCTTCATACGCGACTATCGCAGCAGCTTCGAGCGCTCCTAGTAGAGGGGCGCGCGTACCAAGTTTTGAGATTATCACTTCTCCTCCCGCTCTGACTTTCTTTAATTCCTTACGTGTCCGACTCTCGATTTCGTCAGCGTTTTCGTTGACCGTGTCGAGAATCACCAACGCGCTATCCAATGCGGCGGCGATAGTGGCGATCTCGCGGGCATCATCAGTGCTATTTATCCGCCCAGATCGATGATGAGCGCCACGAATGATTGTTCCAGAGCTAAGGATGGCAGCCACTATCGTCGATTCACGCACTGACACGTAGAGCACATCTGTTGCGTCAATAGCAGCGCCGGCTGTCATCTCCCCTCGGAGACCTGCTTGTACACGGTCGATGGCAACCGTTGGTGCATTGATGTGACGGCGAATTGCGTCTACAACGTGCAACTCATTCCATCCTTCCTGAGCTCGACTTTCGGTTAGTACACCTCGAATGGGATGAACCATGCCGGGGCAGGCGATAGCTATTCCCAGGGCAAATAATGGTTCTCCGTCACGAGAGAACAGCGTTGACAGGCGGCCTCCTACTTCCCAAGCCCATGCTTCTTCGTCATCGAGAGTTGGCAGCTGATATTGCTCATTAGCGATTAACTGCTGCTCGGGAGTTGACAAAAGTAAGCGGAGGTCTGTTGACGTGAAGTCGACTGCGACTAAAGCGGGACGTACTTCACTTTTGCTGTTTCGTGTCATTATCTCCTCTATCTAGATCTCGCTACTGATTAGGTGCTCGCTGCTTCAAGCTTCTCGAGTGCCGCGGTGATATCAGAGATATCCAGATCGGTCATGCCCGTGTGAAGCGGTAGGGCGATCAGTTCGTTCGGAAGTCGTTTTGATACAGGAAAGTGTTCTTGACTGAGGTCTTTGTGTTTATGCATTGTCGCGTTTGCCTCTAGATCTAGCTGAGTTGATGAACCAAGAGCAGGAGTGCAAGGGATGCCTTCGCTTCGGAGTGCGGCAACAGTTTCGTTAAGAGAGCGCTTCCAAAGTAAGCTTCGGATACGTACGACGTAACAATCGTACCCATGTGCGATCCATCGACTGTGCGCCATACCGTCGAGCGCTTTGCAATCTCGTAAATCGAGAGTGAGTTCCCATGCTAGCTGGCGTCTTACTTTCAGTTCTTCGTCGACGTTCCGCCAGGCGTTTAGTGCAACGCGCACTTGATCTTCTTGGATGTGTGCATTTGCTTTATTACGAGCATTTCTTATTTTTGACACGAGTTCGGTGTCGGTAGAGATTAATACGGCGCCCTGTCCGGGTAGCAAATGTTGTCGTCCGAACGAGAATAATGCGAGTCGTCCGAACGACCCTGCTGGATGGCCATGGTAGCTACTGCCAAGACCAGCCGAAGCATCCTCGATTAACGGGACTCCAGTCAGTTCCAGAATTCGTAGAATTTCATTTGCAGCGAAAGGGTGACCGAACCCGTAATTTGCGATCACAACTTTCGTGTGCTTGTTAAGAACTCTAGTGAGGCGATGTGGACTCAGTGTTATGGAATCAGGTTCTAACTCGCTTGGTCTGACTGTCAGGCCAGCGGCATGAGCAGCAGTGCCCCCAGCCTCAGAAGTAAGCGATGGGAGCACTGCTTCACCATCAGTTATATCGAGTGCGTCAAAGGCGAGTGCATAGGCTGTAGCTTCATCCTGACAAGTAACTGCCGCGACTTTGGTGTATCCAAAGAACGATGCGAACGAATTTTCGAATACTGTTATCGGATCTTTGTCAGTGGCCGGTGAGAGATTGGGACGCTCAGGGAAAGGTTTCTCTCGTACAGGAGTCCCGCCATTAATTCCCAGTTGAGCTGAATTCGTGTGATTCATGGTTCTCCAATTATGCGTACTTTAGACGCGTGTCCTGACTTGGACAAAACGTGAGTGAATCTAAGCTCACCTTATAGGAGGTGACGACAGGGGAAACTTCGTCCACGATTCTTCACAGTAGCGAATCGAGGGGTCATGACAGTGAGTCGGTCATCGTCGATTGGAATCATTGGTGCCGGTCGTGTTGGAGGTGCGCTTGCAGATGCGTTATTGAAGTCTGGTTGGAGGCTCGATGCCGTTGCTAGTCGTTCAAAAGAGAGTGCGGACAGACTCGCGTCCAAGCTTCCGTTTGTTATCGCTATGGAAATTGAAACTCTTATCGCCACATGTGATCTGGTGATGCTTGCCATACCAGATGATGAACTGGAACGACTCGCAGATAAAATCTTGTGGCGACAAGATCAGGCTGTTGTTCACTTGAGTGGTAGTCGGGATCTTGAAGTTCTAAGGTCCGTAACGGAGAGAGATGGCCTGGCGGGCTGTATGCATCCTCTTCAGACGTTTCCCAGCGGAGAGGAGCCATCCCTTGCTCGTTTGCGCTTTGAGGACATTGCTTGCGGGATTGAAGCTCCAGAGCCACTCGATGGCATTCTCGAAGCGATGGCCGATGATATTGGTGCACGTAGTTTCCGACTCGAAGGGGTTGATCGTGCGATGTACCACATCGCTTCTGTTTTCGTTAGTAATAATCTTGTCGCTGCTATGGCCGTAGCAGCTCGTGCTTGGTCATTTGCCGGACTACCTTCAGATGAGGCTCAGATGTCACTAAGTCCTCTTCTGCAGTCGACCGCGGCAGCGATCTCTGAAAGATCGCTATCTGAAGCGCTCACTGGTCCGGTCGCACGTGGTGATCTTGAGACGATTCGCCAACACCTTGAAAGCATTGAATCCATTCCGGAGCTAGCGAGATTGTATCGAGGGCTCTCTAATGAGTTGCTGAACCTCGATCTTGGCCATTCGGAGAAGACGATCGAAACACTTCAAGTACTGTTCAATTCTCCTGAGGGATAATCGATGAAACTGATATTGGGTGAACATACGATCGACTGTACGAACCGGACTGCGGTCATGGGAATTCTCAACGTGTCCGACGATTCACCTATAAGGGAATCGATTGTCATGACCGGTAGTGCGATTGATCGAGCTGTCGAACTAACACGCGAAGGAGCGGAGATTGTTGATGTGGGAGCAGTTTCTACATCATCCGGAAGTCGAGCGCTCGATACGCAAGAAGAGATTGATCGTGTTTGTCCCGCGATCGAATCGATCGTTCGGGAAGGTATCCCAACATCGGTTGATACGTGGAATCCGTTGGTCGCTCGCGCTGCTGTGGAAGCTGGAGTGCATCTCTTAAATGACGTTAGTGGTTTTAGCGATCCAGAGATGATTAAGGTGGCAGGTGCAGCTGGAATTTCCTGTGCTGTGATGCATATGAGAGGTGAACCGACTCGGCACTACGAAGTTGATCAATTCTATGATGATGTTACGAACGAAGTGCAGTCATTTCTGGTTGAGCGCGCAACAGCACTAGAAGCAGTGAATGCCGGACAGGTCTGGTTTGATCCAGGCTTCCAGTTCGGCAAGGCAATGTCAGACAACGTTTCACTTTTCTCAAGTCTAGGTAGTTTGATTGCAATAGGTCGTCCGGTGCTGATCTCAGCATCAAGGAAAGGTTTTCTTGCGGAATTGCTGGGGCATCAGAGAAGGCAGGATGTCGAAGGGCTTCTTGAGGCGACTCTTGCGTTTAACGTGTTAGCGGCTTACGCCGGGGTGCATGTGGTCCGGGTACATGATGTGGCTTCAGTTACTAAGGCGCTGAGTCTTGTCAATGGCTTGCGTATGCATCTGGGAAATAAATTACGCCGTCCCGAGTAGTTCTTCGATTTCTGCTACAGCATTTTGGGCGTCGTCACGAGCTTCAGCACGGCCAAGCAACATCGGGGCGAGCGCTTCGACAGCTTCCGCGAGTTCAGGATCTGCAGTGCGGAGCATACGATGCGCCTCTCCGGGGCTACGTCCGTCCACCCAGAAGGGGTTTAGTGCTTCCATGACCAAAGCATTTCCCAAAAGTTGGACGCGGTCTTCAGGCCCAAGTGTTGTTTGTGTTAAGAGTGCAGTGAGAACTTCACTGACCGTCGCAAGATCAGCACCGGCGAGGTCCATTGCAAGGAAGCGCCGTCTGGATGACCGCTCTCCCGAAGGGGGGGCGTGGCGCGCGTTCATTTGTTCGTCCTTGCTACTCCTCGGTTTAGGAGCCATATACTAGGAATGTGAGTGATCACCTTCGCAGTTCTAATGTTCTCAAAATGCCGTGATGCGCGAAAGCATACAGCGCTGAATCTCTAGAGTGCAATCAGTTTCTTAGCGCAGAGCAAAGCGATTGAACAAGTTCGAAGAAGCTAAGGTCGTTTTTCGACAACTGGATGTCGAATTATCTGATCGGCGATCGCATTTAACTGATCCGTTTCGATATTCCGATAGTCTTATGCCTTGTGGAATTTCGTAAAGTTTGAAGGCTAGTTGTTATGGTGTTTCAGCGCGGATTGCTTGCGAGACTCCCGATCGATGGTCAAGGTTATATCAAGCGCCACCACCGAGTGCCGGTACGAGATGGACTTCGGCGTCTTCGGGCACCTGCTCGAGCAGGCCGTTATCAGTCATTGCACTGTTGATTGCAATTGAGATATCAGATCGGATGCTACCTTCGACCATTAGCATGCTACGAAGGGAAGGATGTTCTTGAAGGAGAGCTTCTATAACGCTAGAAAGTTGACCTCCTGGCACCTCGACGGAGGCGTGACCGTCAGCAGCATTCTGCATGTGCCTTGGAATGTGAACGGTGGCCATCTTTGTCTTTTATTCGCTGTTAGTGAGTGACATGCTGATGTTTGAGAGACATGTCAGAAATAAGATAGTGATTCTCACTGATATTTCTTTTAGTAGTGATGTTAGCCAGAGTCAGGCTTACTTCTTTTGAGATCAGAGGCGTGCCTTCCGTGGCTCACTATCGCGCAACTTCTAAAGACAGGAACGCAACTAACCCTCGTTTAATAGCTCTTCCAAAACTACGCGTGGTGACATAGGCATGTCGTAGAGACGAATCCCGATTGCATCGTAGACCGCCTGTTGAATAGTTGGCATAGGTGGCACGATCGGAACCTCGCCAACCCCGCGAACACCGAAAGGGTGCCCGGGATTCGGAACTTCTACAATTTCGGTTTCGATCATAGGTAGATCGAGAGTGGTTGGCATCCGATAGTCCAGGAAGCTCGCGTTCTTGAGAAGTCCCTCATCGTCGTAGAAATATTCCTCAGTAAGAGCCATACCAGCACCTTGAGCGACCCCACCCTGAATCTGACCTTCGACATAGGAGGGGTGGATTGCCGTACCGACATCTTGGACAGCGGTATAGCGCAGAATCTCAACCTTACCCGTGTCACGATCGACGTGGACGTCCACAATGTGTCCACCGTAGGCGGCTCCTTGCGAAGTCTTGTTGAGGCTGACTGTTGCTGAGATTTGACCGCCAGTTGAAGCCATCTTGCTGGCAAGACCAACGAATGTGAATTCACGTTCGTTACCTTCGTTGTCTGGTTTCGAAGTAATAGTTGCGTCGTCACTGTACTCGACTTCGTCGAGATCAACTTCCCAGATATTGGCGGCTCGTTCCCGCATCTTTTCGCGCAATTCGATGCCAAGTTCGTAGGCGACCCAGCCACCAGCAAACGTGGTTCTGCTGCCGCCGGTTACGTGTGTGAACGGAACTGAATCAGTATCAGCTACGCGCGGTTTTATATCCTCGTACGAAAGTCCCATAGTTTCGGCAAGCTGCATTGCCAGTGAGGCACGTGTACCACCGATATCTACTGATCCGACAATCAGGCTGACGCTACCATCACTGTTGATAGTTGCGGTCGATCCTGATTCGAGGCCAGCGTTATGCCAGAAGCCAAAGCCTACGCCGCGACCGACGTCATCACCTTGCAGTTCTGAGGTGTAGTGCGGATGGTTCTTAACCGCCTCCATCACCTCTTCGGCACCAATGCGCGGCATTGGTACACCTGCTGCATTTGGATTGCCTTCTTTGATTGCATTCTTCAGACGCAGTTCAACTGAATCGATACCCAGACTTTCAGAGAGCTCGTTGATAGTCGCCTCGACTGCGAATTCAGATGCCGGGGCGCCCGGTGCACGGTAAGCAGCACTCTTTGGTCCGTTGGTAACTACGTCGTAACCGTCGATACGCTGATTTTCAATGTAATAGGGTCCGAAAGCACACTGAACGCCTGCACCAACGGGTGAGCCGGGATAGGCACCTGCAGCGTAAGCTAGGTATGCATCAGCGGCGACAATTGTTCCGTCACGCATCGCTCCGATTTTGATGCGGTTATAGGTAGCCGAAGTCGGACCGGTAGCCTGGAAGACTGCTTCTCGGGTCATAGTAATTCGGACAGGTTTTCCGGTTTTTCTCGAAAGTAAAGCTGAGATGGGTTCCAGATACATTGGGATCTTGCCGCCGAAACCGCCACCGATCTCCTGAGGAATTAATGTAATGTCGGCGATCGGAATATCTAGTAGTTTCGCTGTCGCATCGCGAACTACAAACGGTCCCTGACTACTGTTCCAGATTGTCAGTTTTCCGTCACGGTTCCAAAATGCCGTGGCACTGTGTGGTTCGATGTAACCTTGGTGATACCAGCTGGTCTCGAATTCTCGTTCGATCACCACGTCAGCGCTATCGAATCCCGACTTAATATCGCCTCGTTCTAAGCGCATGTGCATCGCAATATTCGTTTCCCGTTCGGTATCGGTCTCGACGTCGGACGCTTGAACGTTAGTACGCATTCCGGGATGGAGAATCGGTGCGTCATCCAGCATCGCTTCGCGGACGTCAGTGACAGGTGTTAACACCTCGTAATCCACATTAATCAACGTGAGTGCGTCCTCAGCGATGTGTGGATCCTTTGCTGCGACCGCGGCTACAGCATGCCCGTGATAGAGGACCTTGTCCGATGCAAGAATATTGTCCTGAAGCCATTGGTTGTCGGCAGGACGACCGTTTCGATCATTGCCGCTCATTTCGATTCCGGGAAAATCGGCAGCAGTGAGGACTGCTTCTACACCATCGAGTGCTAGTGCTTGCGAGGCGTCGATTGACTTAATTTTAGCGTGCCCATGCGGACTACGTAGGAGTCGTGCGAAAAGCAATCCCTCCATTTGCGTGTCAGCCGCGTAGGCGGCTCGACCAGTCACCTTGTCTGTGCCATCTGGTCTGATTGGGCGCGTACCGATGAGCCGATAGCCGTTTGTTCCGATGGCGTCGGCATTTTTTTTGGTGGTGACCAAGGTAATCCCCTTCGCTAGGTTCGTTGTGAGCTCTGATTCGACTTAGCTATGAGTTGATACGTTCGGCGGCGTCCTGAACGGCTCGAATAATTTTGTCATATCCAGTGCAGCGGCATAGGTTACCGGCTAACCACCAGCGTATCTCATGCTCAGTTGGGTTTGGATTCGAATCGAGCAGAGCTTTAGCCGACATTAAGAAGCCTGGTGTACAGATACCACATTGCAGCGCAGCGTTTTCCAAGAAGGTTTCTTGTAGTGGATGCAGTGAATCAGGTTCGGCGAGGCCTTCAATTGTCGTGATTTCCGAGTTGTCAACTTCGGCTGCCATGACGCAACACGAATTGACTAGACGGCCATCGAGGACCACGGCACACGCTCCACAGTTACCGTTGTTGCAGCCTTCCTTGGCACCCATTAGGCCTGCGCGTTCACGGAGTGCGTCTAACAAGCTATCTCTTTCGTCGGCAAGGAACTCACGCTCTTCACCGTTGATGTTTGTTTTCAGTACGAATCGTGCCATCGTACGCCTCGCTTTGGATTAGCGACTCCGAAGAGTCATGAAGTTTATTTCTTGGACTTATACGTTCTGTTATCCGCGCGCCCGTTCAACTGCGATATCGAGAGTTCGTTGAGTGAGTACCTTGGATAGATGTTTTCGTTGTTTAACAGATCCTCGCATGTCGGCTATTGGTGTCGCTGCCTCGTACGATGCTTCGGCAGCGGCTGAGATTGTCTCGTCCGTAATCTGGCGGCCGATCAGCGCCTCAGCCGCTGCTGGGACCATGATTGGCGTTGCGGCAACGGCACCTAAGGCTATGCGAGCGTCGGTAACTATCTCTCCATCAAGTTGCACGTAGGAGCCACAGTTGACGACGGCGATATCCATTTCGTTACGCGGTATAAAACGTTGCCAGGCAGCTCCACTGTTCGCAGGCGGTGTCGCAAAACTGATCGCGACCACGAACTCACCAAGATCAAGGATGTTTCTCCCAGGGCCAGTGAAAAACTCTGATACCGCAACATCGCGCTCACCATTTGGTCCAGCAATGTTCGCGATAGCGCCGAGTGCCATCATCGAGGTCAACGAGTCTCCTGCTGGAGATGAGTTGCACAGGTTGCCACCAAGGCTTGCACGGCCCTGTATCGCGGTGCCGCCTATCACTGTGATCGCTTCGACGAGAGCAGGGTAATGAGTCTGAATATCATTGTCGTTGTAGAGCAAGTAGACAGGTGTCGCAGCTCCGACTGACAGTCCGTCAGATGTGTTGTAGTTAAATGTCATCAGTTCGGGTATGTGCTTGATGTCAACGAAGCTGTCAACTGTTCGAGCACGCTCGCGAGCTTGAACGATGATGTCTGTTCCACCCGCAAGCACTCGGGCGTTTTCACCTCCATCGCTCAGCAGAGCGATCGCTTCATTGACAGTCGAGGCTCGTTGGTACGTGACTGTTTGCACGGTGCACTGCCGTCCTTCCCTTAAATCAATCCAGCGCAGTCTAAACGAAGGCGCGATTGAGTGTCAGTCGTTGATTAGACTATTCCCCGTATCTTACGTGCTCCAAAGCGCGACGCGGGGAGAGTATGAACTGTTTTTCTTTAAAAAATGGCTCCGACTTGTTTAAAGGACTCCTCCACCATCAAGGACTAATGTTTGTCCCGTAACGAACGAAGCAGCATCACTGGCGAGATAAACAACAGCGCCTGCCATTTCGTCTGGCATACCGATACGTCCTAAAGCGACATTGTTGGATTCTGAACCGGAGGCATCACCGGTGTCCCAAAGTGCCCTAGAGAAGTCAGTTTTGATGAGACCGGGAGCGATGCAATTGACCCGGATATTGTCTTCGCCCCACTGAGTTGCGAGTACTTGCGTCATCATAATTAATGCCGCCTTTGAGACGGAATAGACAGGCAGTTGAGCGGAAGCGCGCACACCACCAACCGAGCTGACGTTTATAACAGTGCCGCCTGTCCCCTGTTCCTTCATTACCTCGCGAGACGCCTTAGCAAGGAAGAACGCTGACTTTACGTTGGTGTTCATTATGACGTCCCAGGCGCGTTCATCCACGTTATCTACAGGTCCGAAAACTGGGTTGGTTGCAGCGTTGTTGACGAGGATGTCAACGCGGCCAAGCTCTTCTTTCGTGCGATCGACGAGAGTCTTCAATGAATCGATTTCTCGGACATTGGTTGGTACACCGATTCCTCGGCGACCTGTTGCCTCTACAGCGCTGACGGCCTCCTCCAATGATTCGGCCTTCCGTGCGGCAATCGAAACATCCGCACCAGCCTCAGCGAGACCGATTGCTATCGAACGGCCGATGCCTCGACTACCTCCCGTTACGATCGCAACTTTTCCTTCGAGAGAGAAATTTACAATAGGCATAGTAGGACCTCCGGTGATACAAGGTTGATTGTCATGGACGATAGCCGGTTTCGAACTTTAACTCGATCATCTTTGTTTTGCAGTTGGAGGTTCTATGCGGATAGTAGCCAAAATGCTAGAAGATTTTGCTGGTGACTGGCATTGGGTGGACCTAGTTAACGCCGTAGAGGTTGATGGCGAAGATCGAGTATTCGAGATCGACAGTGCTGCGACTGTTTGTGGTATTCATCTCAGCGGCCCGACGCGAACGAGATTGCATGATACTGGAGCTCCATCTGAACCGGATTGCCCGAGTTGCGTTGATGGAAGTGAGGGAGATCTTGCTTCAAGCGTTCGACGTCAGATCGAGGAGGTGCTCGAAGTCGGAGCAAAGGTATCGGAATCGGTAACAAACTCGTTTCTAAGTTAGCTTTTCAACGATTGATAAAATGTTGCGGGTACCATCTTCAGCCTGTAAACAGCTATTCGATATATTAGTCATTGCATAGCGGTTGATTGAAGCTACTTTGCCGATCGAGTTTAGGGTGAATGTGATATCAACCGTTAGTTCGATGGCCTGCCGATTGCTTAGAGAACGATCAGACCGGATCACCGAAAGGAGTGACGTGTGGTAGACACACTAGAGCACGACATCTTAATCGTCGGTGGCGGTGGTGCTGGTCTGCGAGCCGCGATTGCGGCAGCGGAAGAGTCTCCTGATATTGATATTGCGATGGTTTCGAAGGTATATCCGATGAGGAGTCACACCGTCTCAGCTGAGGGTGGTGCTGCTGCAGTCATCAAATCGAACGACTCGCTTGAGGATCATTTCCGCGACACGATTTCAGGGTCGGATTGGTTGGCCGATCAGGATGTCGTAGAGGCATTCGTGCGCGAAGCGCCAGATGAGATGGTTCAGATTGAACGCTGGGGTTGTCCTTGGAGCCGAGAATCTGACGGCAGTGTTGCGGTCAGGCCTTTCGGTGGCATGAGCATCGAACGCACTTGGTTTGCCGCCGATAAGACTGGCTTCCATATGCTACATACACTTTTCCAAACTTCACTTAAATACACCGCTATTAAGCGCTATGACGAATGGTTTGTGACCCGGTTGCTTGTAGAAAATGGACGATGTCAGGGTGTTGTGGCAATCGAGTTACTTAGCGGGCAAGTGCGTGCGATTCGTGCACGTGCGGTGATCGTCTGTACTGGCGGCGGTGGTCGCATCTTCCAATTCACTACCAATGCCGCGATCAAGACTGGTGACGGTATGGGAATGGCATACATGGCAGGTGTACCTCTTAAAGACATGGAATTTGTTCAATACCATCCAACAGGACTTCCAGGTACCGGCATTCTTATCACTGAGGCAGCACGTGGTGAGGGTGGTGTACTCCTAAACAACAAAGGTGAGCGATACTTACAAGCGCACGATCTCGGTGAAGCCTTGGATGTTAACGACGAACGCCATCCGCAACTCCGTGCTATGGAACTTGGCCCGCGTGATCGACTGTCGCAAGCATTTATGAAGGAAGAGCAGAAAGGCAATGTATTCCGAGATTCAGAAGGTAGTTACGTGCACCTTGATGTGCAACATCTGGGTGAGAAAAAAATCGAAGCGAAGATTCCATTTGTACGCGAATTGGCGAAAAATTATGGTGGGGTAGATCCGGTTTACGAACCTATTAAGGTGCGCCCCGTCGTTCACTACATGATGGGTGGTATCGATACGGACATAGACGCTGCCACTAAACTACCCGGTCTATACGCAGCTGGAGAATGTGCTTGTGTTTCGCTTAATGGGGCGAACCGCCTTGGCTCGAACTCACTTACCGAACTTCTAGTTTTTGGCGCTCGTGCCGGTCGAAATGCTTCCATTTGGGCACGGGAGCATCCTGAATTTGATTCAGCGGCCCTCGAGCAACAGGCTTCGGCTGAGCAAGAACGTATCGCAGACCAGTACATCAACAATCATGATGGCAAAGAGCGGATAGCAACACTGCGAACCGAGTTACAAGAGACAATGGAGCAAGGGTGCGGAATTTACAGAGATGAAGTATCGATGAAAGCGACTACCGAGAAACTGGCCGAGATCAAGGCTCGCTTTCGTTCAGGGATACAGCTTGATGATCACAGTCTGAGTTTTAACACAGAGTTAACCTCAGCACTTGAGCTCGAATTCATGATCGAGATAGCTGAAGCTGTGGCGCACTCTGCTCTCGAGCGGAAGGAATCACGAGGATCACATCAGCGCACTGATTACGCAGAACGTGATGACGAGGCGTACCTTAAGCATTCACTAGCCGTCCATAGTGAAGGCGATCCCCAGATAAACTACCGAGACGTTGCAATTACAAAATGGCCACCCGAGGCACGGGTGTACGGACGTGACCACTAGTATTAGATTTGGGTATGCCGGAGGTTTCATTGACTACAGCAGCAACGATGCCAGAGACGATTATGATCGATGTAGCTCGCTACCATCCAGAACACGATGAAGAGCCACAGTACGAGCGCTTTGAGGTCCCTTATCGCTCGGATTGGGTTGTTCTCGATGCACTTAATCACATAAAAGATCAGGACGATGGCTCGCTAACTTATCGTTGGTCTTGCCGTATGGGTGTATGCGGATCTTGCGGGATGATGGTCAATGGTGTCCCTGTGCTTACGTGTGCTGCGTTTCTTCGTGACTACCTGCCTGGTCCGGTTCGTGTTGAACCACTCGCCGGTTTCCCCGTCGAACGAGATTTAGTTGTCGACCTCAAAGACTTCATCGGGAAGTTAAGTGCGGTCAAGCCATGGATAATCCGTGAGGAAGAGACTCCATTATCGGAAGGTGAATACAAACAATCTCCAGGACAACTTGCGGATTTTAAGCAATTCAGCATGTGCATTAACTGCATGCTCTGTTACTCCGCCTGTCCTGTTTACCAGCACGAAGAGGAGTTTGTTGGACCGGCTGCTCTTGCGCTTGCTCAACGCTATAACGCTGACTCACGAGACGAGGGGAATGCAGAGCGCTATCCACTGATTTGGTCAGATGATGGCATATGGGACTGCACGTTTGTGGGTGAGTGCAGCGAAGTTTGTCCGAAGCATGTCGACCCGGCTGGTGCGATCCAGTCCGCAAAGCTGGAGAGCACAGTTGGCTGGTATACATCATTCTTGCCTCTGGGCAGGAAGCGCGATTAGGACCAGCGATATGTCGAAGCAATACCCGAGACAACATTCGAGCACCTGGTATCTCGCGCGCTGGCCGTACAGGCTGTTCATGCTCCGGGAGTTATCAGCAGTTTTCATGGCCGTTTACGTCGTTCTAATGGTCATCATGGTGAGCAGAATTTACGAAGGGCAGGATGCTTACGAGGATTACAGGGATTTCTTAAAGTCACCGTTCGTAATAGTGTTTCATCTCATAGCGTTAGCATTCGCACTGTTGCACTCGATTACTTGGTTTCAGGCGGTACCTAGAGCGATTCGAATACGACGTGGTGAGGAATTTGTCCCACCACAAGCTCTGATCGGGACACATATACTCGCCTGGTTTGGTATCTCGGTTGTCATCATCGGTATCTTCCTGATTTAAGGTGGGATGAAACTATGCGCGCATCGAATGAACCATTTTTCTGGTCGATGTTCTCAGCAGGTGGCATGGTTGCAGCAATGGTCATTCCCGCACTGATTATCGTGACCGGATTTTTATTACCGGCTGGTGCAATTGGCTTTGATCGTTTGAATACGGTGCTAACAAATCCGATAGGGCGTTTTGTTGTGCTTGGTATTACGTTCTTAGTGTTCGCGCATGCGGCACACCGGTTACGTCATACGATGATCGATCTCGGTGTGACGCAGTTTAGACTCCAGATTGCGGTTGCCATATACGGGCTCGCACTGGGCGGTGTAATTTGGACTGCGATCGTCGTGTTCGCGTGACCGATAGGCCTCGCAGAAGTTGTGAGCTCTAGATATTTTAAGTTCAGGCAAAACTACACCGCATAATCAGTAATCTGGATATGTTTTTGTCCGAAGGCTGTTTTGCCGGAGTCTCACCTACTCTTTTGGTGGTTTGCTCGAGAAGTTGGCGGTGACTCCGCTCGTTTCGAGTCGCCGTTGTTCTGTTTCGGAGAGCCCTAGTAGATCACCGAGGATGTAAGCATTGTGTTCGCCTAACAGGGGAGCAGGATGCTCGACTGACATCGGGGGCACTCGTGAAAACTTCCAAGGACCGTTCATATAAGGATGTATGACTCCATCGGGGTGTTCGACTTCAGTAAGAAATCCGCGTTCGGTCAATTGTGATTGTGTTAGCGCTTCTTCATTGCTGAGTACAGCACCGGCAGGTACGCCGGCTCGTTGCAATATCTCCATTGCTTCGGTCTTTGTGCGTGAGCTTGTCCATGTTGAGATGATTGCATCTAATTCTTCGTGATGGGCCCGCCGTTGCGAAACGTTTGTGAAACGTTCGTTTGCTTCGAGATCAGGGCGCCCGATAGTTTTGCAGAAGGCTGACCATTCGTTCCCGTTTGTCACGGAAATGGTGACCCATTCGTCATTACCAATACACCGGTAGCAGCCCTGTGGGGCATGTATGGGATGTCGGTTGCCAATTCTCGCTTCTGATTCGTCATTGAAGGCCTGTTCGAGCAGCCAGTCTCCTATTAGTGACAATGTCGATTCCCAGTGTGCGAGTTCGATGAATTGTCCTTCTCCTGTCTGTGCACGATGAACTAGCGCTGCCATGACGGCAGTCGCACCGTGGAGACCGTTGAGCGGATCTGGTGTCACCGTGCCCGTACGGAGTGGTGGCCCGTCTAGGTAGCCTGTGCGAGCAGAGATACCCCCCTGATGTTCGAGGCCCCAGCCATAACCAACGTGATCACGATAGGGTCCGCTCGAACCGAATGCAGGCATCGAAATCATGATTAACTCTGGACGAATTTTAGAGAGAGTGTCATATCCAAGGTTGAGTCGATCCATGACGCCAGCACTAAAATTCTCGAGCACGACGTCACTGATCGTGATTAGACGTTTGAAGAGTTCTTTGCCGATATCAGTAGTGAGATCGATGCTAAGCCCTAGCTTGTCCCGGTGTAATTGATCCGTACCCATTCCCGCAGTGCGATTATGTTCTCGCTGCTTCTGCTCTGGTATGGGTAGATCAGCGGCTGACGAAACCTTCATCTGTCCTCTATCAGGCCGCTTTAGTGATTCTAACTTGATGACTTCAGCACCAGCGTCAGCTAGCCAGCGAGCAGTCTTTGGTGCGGCTCGGACCTGGCTTAAATCCAGAACGCGCAATCCGCTCAGCATTGTGCTTGGCATTGCGGAACCCTCCTATATCACGTTGCTGTCGAGCAGTTGTTGGTAGATGGCTGGAGACATACCAAGGTGGTCGACATAAATCGATCGGTTATGCTCACCAAGCAATGGAGCCCGTTCGGAATACCAATCTCGACCGAGGAAACGGTATGGCGCACCGGCGTAAGGAGCGCTCCCGGCAACAGGGTGGTCGAGATCGACGAAGTATTCACGCTCCGCTAAATGCCTAGAGGACAGGATGTCCTCGGGGAGCGCTACATATCCGCTTACATTTCGCCTGCGCTGCGACTCCTCGTGAATGTCGATTTTGGATCGTGCTAACAACCATGGTTCAACAATTGACTCTATTTCATCCTTCCGTGCTATTCGAGTAGCACGATCAGCTAACTCAGGAACACGCAGTCGATCGTCATCGATCATCTCGACGAACATATCCCAGCCGCCAGGTACTTGACCGAGTGCGATCCATCCGTCATTTGTTTCGTATAGACCGCCTCGCCCACGCAGGAAACTATCAGCAGTCGTGTTACCCCACCGCACACGTGGTTGTTGCGTCAGCGAAAGGATGGCTTCCCCATCGAGAATGTCTGTTGATGCTTCGAGTGCTGAACAGTCAACTTGTTGACCTTCGCCAGTGATCATTGAGTGATAGAGGGCCATTAATGCTCCAACGAAGGCAGTTTGCCCTGTGACGTACTGCGACAGATCGCCGCCAATCCGGAGTGGCTCACGATCTGGTTCTCCGGTGATTGCCATATGTCCGCTTAGTGCTTGGTCGACAATTTCTTCTCCCAAATAGTCCGCGTAGGGACCGGTGAGTCCGAAATGAGTGACAGAAGCGACAACGAGTGAAGGACAATTCTCACGATAATGGTCATAACTTACTTCGAGTTGCTTTCGTGTTTTCGGATCTAGGTCTTCAACCAGTAAATCGACGGTTGCTGCTAGATCGCGTAGCAGATTGGGTGCTTCGGCTGAGTTGAGGTCTAGTGTGCTGCTGCGCTTTCCGGTATTGAGATAGAGGAAAGGGATGCTTTTCTCGAGGTGTGCGTCCCCATCCACATATGGGCCGAGGGAACGAGTGGAATCTCCATTGGGTGCAGCTTCAACCTTAATGACATTGGCTCCGAGCCCGGCGAGAAGTTTTGTACAGTACGGTCCAGCAATGCCTTGGGTGAGGTCGAGTACGTTGACCCCAGTTAATGGACCAGAAGTGTGGGTTTTCTTGTTCATAACACTCCGCGGTTGGTTGAAATTCTCATGAAGTTCGGATGCCCTGCCGTGTGAGGAAGCTGTCCAAAATCTTGGAGAACTCTGCAGGATTGTCACCCTGCACGGAGTGTCCAGCGTTTTTGATTACCGCTAATTCACCGTCTTTGAGGAGTGCAACCGCATCTTGTGCTCCTTCAGGCGAGAGCATCTTACTTTTCTCTCCTCTGATTAGCAGGGTAGGTATTTTGATTTTGCCGAGATCGGCTCTCATCCAGCGAGCTCGTTCTTCTCGCTCGCTCTTCCAGTGAGCTTCAGCAGTTACTTGATTTTCGCTCGTTCGCTGCTGTTGCTTCCAAGTCCATCCGCCCTCGACTCGTTTGAGTGAATGTATCAGGCTGTAACGCAGATGTTCGGGCTTTCGTTGAGGGTTAAACCGTATTGCTCTTTCTACGAAGTCTTCGAACTCCACCATGGTTTCAGTTTCATTTCGAAACTGTTCCATCTCGATACGGCCTTCGAGCATTACTGTTGGACCGACGTCAACAATGGCCAGCGCTGACAATCGCTGAGGACAGTGGGCAGTGTAGCGGATGGCATTTAATGCTCCCATCGACATACCACAGAGCGAGATGGTGTCGTATCCGAGGTATTCGATCAGTGCAGCAGTATCCTGAAGCATTAGTTCATAGTTATCGACTTTGGATTGCTGTAGTGGGGTTGCATCGCTGTCACCGTGACCGCGTTGGTCTGGTGCCACGATATGGTAACGTTCTCGGAGCAATAATGCCGCCATATCCCACGTGTGCGCTGTCAGACTGCCACCGTGCAATAGCAAGAGATGTGGCAGATGAGAGTTGCCCCAGTCAAGGTAATGTAACCGAATGCCATTTAGCTCAACCCAATGATCCTCTGGCTGAATAATCAGAGGTGGTCGTAGATTGATCGCCTCAGCACATGCCTTCATCTCAGGTCGGTAGTCGAAAGCTGATTTGTTGTCAGTCATTAAGTAAGGTCCAATTTCCTACGCCGATGATTTCAATCTCCGACGTACTGCTGCAGATTGTGTGCTAGCTAGGTGTGCTTTCGTGCGCTTTCAGTTGTCTGGCAATATTCTGGTGCGGTAGCAGCTTGCTTTTTCGGATCGAAGATCGAAATGGTCGGGGAGGCAGGATTTGAACCGACGACCACCTGTCCCCCAGACAGGTGCGCTACCAGACTGCGCCACTCCCCGAATGAAAATTGATGCTATCAGAGCATTCACAGACAGCTACCAGTGTTGACTGGAGACGTGAGTTGACCTAGCTCAAGTCGGGCTTCATTGTTGGCATGGTTCTAAGAGACATACGACTAATCAGCCAAATCCGACTCGGCTTGTGATTAGCACGAGTAGTATGCCTAGTCCCGCCAGGCCGGAGTATTCCATAGCAACGATTTTGTTCAGTTGTCGAGTTAGGTGAGCGTGGAATAACCCGGTTACAAGGAAAAATATGAGCAATAGAGCTAATCCTGCGAGATAGCCGTCTATTGGAATGAAGTGCATAGCCCAACGTGCTTCGCCAAGAATTAAACCAGTAACTACTGAGAACTGGATAGTCTCAATCGGTTCAATTTGTCCTTCTCGATAAACTTCGATACCGAGCATCACTGTGACTATTCCCACCACCGCTACACTTGCTGCGAGGTCAATGTCGAGCACGTAGCTAAACGAAAAAAGAGCGAAAGCACTCAAGTAAACAGCTGCGATAGAGATCAACCTAGCAAGTGGGTAAACCGGTGCGGTAACTCGTACAGAGCTGATTAACGCTGCAATCATGAAGGTGAACGCGCAGCCAGCGAGCAGAGTGACCGGTATCACAAGATAGCCCCGTATGTTGTGTTCGATGAGCATAGGGGTAGTAATCGTGGCGAGTGCAGGGAGAAACAAATATGGTGTCGAATCAGCTGTATTCTGACCGTGGATGAATGGTCTCGGCCATTTTTGCCGGATCACTCCGTCAGTTCCTATCACGGAGATTAATGCTCCAAAGAGCAAAAGCCACCGGGGAGTTGGCTCGATGGCAACGAACATCAAGAATATGGCAGTCATCAGGCTGCCGAAGACTATTAACGGTGTTGTGATAATCCATCCGTCAAAGCATTCAGGTTTGATACGAGAGAATGCAATTTCAGTTAACCCTGACCAGCTCATTGAGTGTGACTCTCTCGATGCGGCCTCCATTGTTCGTTCGGATGGATCAAAATTCGTGGCCTGATTATTTTCAGCTTCAGGTGTGGTTTCACTTAATGTCGAGTGCGATTGATTATCTATAATCGTTGGCTCGGTTACTCCGGAAGGTGGCCGTGTGGATTGAGTTTCTTTTGTGCTATCAGTTGAGAGTTCCTTATCAGACTTCTCGGTCTGGCCTTCGTTCGGCTCAACTTTGCGCGGCTGATATTGCTTCTCTTCAGTCACAGCGATTACTCTGCCGAGTGAATTGGCACGGCTTCGCCGAAAATCTCTGCAGCGTTGCGATAGCGGATACGGTCTCGTTCGGCTTCAGTAAGTCCAACTTGATCAAAAATCTGGTCAAGGTTGGCAAGATGGTCCGCGATCTCATCGTTGCCACAGTCTGATCCCCATGTGAGTTTCTCAACACCAATCTCAATACCAATGAGATTACGCTCGACTGCATGCCGTTCGATGGTGTCTCCTCCGGACATGTCGAGGTAAACGTTATGGCGCCAGCGAGTAACCGACGCGGCCTCATCGTAGTTTCCGGTGCCACCCATGTGTGCCCCGATTAACTTCAAGTCTGGGAAATTGTTGGCGATCGTGTCCATATGGAAAGGGCGCATTCTCATCGCTGAGACATTGCGGCCGAGCGCGCGTGGGCTATTCCGCATCTCCTGCAAACGCTTTGCGGCCTCCGGATCACGTCTCGGATGAGTAATTGAGTAATCGATACCACCGCCGATAACGCCCATGTGCATCAAGATCGGCATGTCTAATTCTTCAGCTGCCTGATAGACACCGAAGTAAGCGTAATCATCATACGGGCGACGGACGCCTATCATCTTTAGGCCCCTGTACCCAAGTTCGTGGAGTTCTTTGATGTTACGGTGCGTAATCTCTTCTGGATCAACCACTGCTGAAGGGACAAATAAGTCTTCATGCAGCCGTGAATATCCAATTGCTTCCTCGTAGCCAAGTCCGAAGCGTCCACCACAGAGCAATGAGGCACGTGTTACTCCTGCCTCGCGCAGAGCGTTAGCGCGACCTTCTAGCGCTTCCACAGGGTCGACACTCTCGGGGTTTTGCCAGTCTCGAGGAAAATGGCAGTGGACGTCCCAGATCACAAGTAAGCCTTTCAGTGAACACTTGAGAAATCGTAACCGACGTCCGTCGTGTGTTCTCGTAGGTGATCGCTTATTCAGCGCTCCAGCCGGATTTCGAGGGTATCCAACCATCACATATTTGGTTATGGGTGCCCTGTTGCTGCTTCTTCGCGGGTGATCTCTCGTAGTCCGACCATATGGTCGTGAGCCATTTGCTTGTACCGTCCAGGGTTCCCTGTCACCCATTCTTCGGACGCACTCCCTATGATCGAGCGCTTAACGACAGCAGGGGCGCCAACAGCAAGCATCCCTTCGGGAATCTTGGTTTCTGGTAGAACTATAGCCCCAGCAGCGATCAAGCATCGTGCTCCGATGATTGCACCATCGAGAACGAGCGCTCCGTTAGCGATCAGTGCTTGTTCGCCGATCGTGGCGCCATGCACAACGCAATTGTGAGCGAGCGACGCTTGTTCACCTATTAATGCTGGGAGACCAGCACGTCCATGGATAGCAGCACCATCTTGAACGTTCGCTCCAGCACGGATCACGGCATAACTTGTATCGCCACGGACAGTGGCGTTGTACCAGACTGAGGCACCTGCTTCGACTCGAACATCACCAACGATTGTTGCAGTAGGTGCGATGAATGCATCCGGTGAAATGCTGGGAATCTTGTTACCGATGGCGTAGATGGGCATGCTGGACTCCTAGCGATCAGCGCTTTCGTATCAGTAGTACCTATCGAATATGAGAGTATCCGCTGACTCATTCACGAGTGCATAGCGATTTTGTAAAAATTTATGGTTTGCGTCCTGTCTGCAGGAACTGGAGTTCGAATCCAAGTCCGTACCAAAATGCTTTAGCAGGTTCATTAAGGTGTAGGATGTCGGCTTCGACGAGGTATGTACCGCGGTTTCGATGGTTGGCGAGAAGTATCTCGACTGCCTGACTGCCGATCCCTCTACGTCGGTAAGCGGGGTCGACGAAAAATTCCGCAATTGATGCGATCATTCGTTCCTCATGTGGCCAATCGGCAAGGCTTCGAACGATGATGAAGCCAGCTCGTTCACTGTTGGCTTCGATCCAAATGAGTTCCCGTCCCTCCATGTCGTTGAGCATTGCTGCAAAAGATCGATCGCGAAGATCCTCAGAGTTTTCAATGTCGATCTCGTAATCAGCTATCTCGCTATAATAGTCGAGGAGCATATTCCGCAGATCGTCGTATTCATTATTCTCTATCGGTACAAGGGTGATATTCACGGTACGAGATCGGTTAGCAATTGAATGATGGGGACATCGATCTCCGATTCCTGGTAACGATTCGTGCGATCGATAAGGATTGAGTCCAGCATGATCGATCTTGCACCTTCGATGTCGTGCATGTAAGAGTCACCAACAACAATTGTCTCATCGAGCCGTGATCCTGCCAGTTCGAGAGCGGCCTCAAAAATTGCTGGGTGAGGTTTGCGTACACCGATGCGAGCGCTTGTGATAACACCCCGAAAGTGGGAAGACACGCCCAGCCCTTCAACGATTTCCGGCAATCGCCACACGTGGTTCGAAACAATTAATGATTGCACCTTGCGGCGAGCCAATTCTTCGATAGCGGTAACCGTGTCATCGTAAATCATGTAGTTCTCGGCGGCCCCTTCAAGCTCAACGATACGATTGGTGATGTGATCGAGAGTTGTCTTATCGCATTTAACTCCTGCATTTTGCAGTCGGTCGGCGGCGATTTCACGACGCAGCTCTGCGAAGGCAGTTTCGCTGTAGGATGCATCACGGTGAACTGGGCCCATTGATGTCATCCATTTTTCCCAGGCATCGTCAAGTTTGGTTTGAGCGAGATCATTCACAGTTACAGAAATGTTGTATTCGTTAGCTGCCTGGACATACATGCCGTAATGAGATTTGGCTTTACCCAGTGTCTGATCGAAATCGAAAAGCACAGTGCTAGTGTCTGATAACAGCATCTGTTGCGAGCTCTCTAATTATTTTCGATGTAGGTGTGATCTTATCTGCATTGTTGCACGAAACTGAACATCCCTTGAGATGAGAAGTTGTTGTCGAACATCCTCAAAGCAGGTCAGTGGTGATTCGAAATACAAAGACGGTTGAGAGCTTTACGCGCAGGCAGGATGTTCTGAATTCCAGCGGTTGTATACCGGGTCGCTCTCTCGAGCGAGACGATCGCGCGTAGTTATCCAGGAGTTACGCCAAGTGATAGGGTCGCGCAGTTCCGACTCAGGGTTATTTCGGCTTCTTGCGACGAACCCGGGAAACTCGGGACGGCCTGTTGGGCGACCTACCACGTGGTATCGGAGATCGAAGCTCCATCGGACTTCATTGCTGGTATTCGGCAATGCTGAGTGGGCGGTGCGTTGTTTTAACAGCAAAATGTCACCACGCTTCATAGGCATAGCGACGGCACCATCTCGATGGAGTATATTTTCCGGAATTTCGAGCCCTTGAGCACCATCTCGTGGGCAGTGTTGGAGTAAACCGTTCTTATGAGTGCCAGGCATTACTTGCAAGCATCCATTCTCGACGCCAGCATCAAGTAAGGGAAACCATACGGTGAGCATGTCGGTTTCGTCGGCTTCCTCAGCAATGACGCCCTGATCTTGATGCCAAGGGGTAGGCCCGAACTTAATGTGCCCGTTTTCATCCCGAGGGGCACGGGTTTCGGGGACTTTGATACGCACGTGCTGAACCGGGTTCGAGAATATTTCAGAGCCAACAACCGATTCAACGACGTCAAGTAAAGACTCGTTAGTTAGTGTGTTGAAGATTGCAGGCCCTGCCCAAAAAGGAGTTTCGCTGGTGATACCTCTTTGTGGCAGGGAAAAATCAAAGTATGCGTTGTAGACTCCACCGCTTTCCTCGTAGATCTGTGTGACGCGCTCACCGAACGGGAGGTCTGAATATTTCGACGAAATAACACCCTGACCGTGGAGTTCGGACGCC
>Ga0310344_10000146_pt1 | contig 58886 bp, 52 predicted proteins | sample HC15DNA20200_MG_FD_203801 | JGI IMG/M metagenome (GOLD analysis project Ga0310344, IMG submission 203801) | Marine microbial communities from station ALOHA, North Pacific Subtropical Gyre - HC15-DNA-20-200_MG | ecosystem: Environmental > Aquatic > Marine > Oceanic | place: Pacific Ocean: North... | reverse complement strand
TCTTTCGCGGAAGATTCCTTTGAGACACCAAGCGTCGCATAATAGTCCTTTTCAAACCACTCACGCTGAGGAGCCATTAGGTCCCTACCTCTTTTCAGCTGCCGCCATACTTCAGCCTCGGACTTTCACCATCGCGGGACGAAGAACTTGGCCTCCCCAGATATAGCCACGGCGTAACACTTCAACTACAACCTGGCCATCCACAGTCTGGGCACCCTCTTCATCAATAGATGACTCATGAGCAACAGCCTCATGGCAATTCGGATCAAACAATTCATCAAGAGGGTCTAGGATTTCAAGCCCCTCTGAACATAAAACATCTACCAAAACAGCGCTGATCTCTTCCACACCCTGTGTCTCATAACCAGCAGCAAGATCACAAGCATCGAGTACTGGGAGGAGCCGCCTAACCAATTCGCTCCGAGCACGGTTTGAAGCCTCAATTTTACGCCTTTCGGCCTGTTTACGGAAATTGGCAAACTCGGCACTTAACCGCTGAAGATCAACGAGATGAGTGTCCCTTGCTATCTCTGCCAGTTCTAACGGAGTGGGTTCAAAAAGTTCGTCAGTATCGGACGGCTCCAGAGGGAGATCTTCTACCCCTGGGAGATCTTCTACCCCTGGGAGATCTTCTACCCCTGGGAGATCTTCTACCCCTGGGAGATCTTCTAAGGACCTTTCAGCATCCTCTTTCACTGTTCTTCGACGATCTCAGCGTCGATCACCTCATCATCGCCTCCATCCGTTGCCGGATCTGCAACACCCGACATACCAGTATCTTGCGACGCAGCATCATAAAGACGTTGCCCAAATTCCTGACTGGCCATTAGTAAATCTTCAGTGGCACTTCGAATGGCGTCAGAATCTTGACCCTCTAGGGATTCTCTAAGAATTCTTAGCTTTTCTGTTAGATCAGATTTTTCATCATCACTAATTTGTTCTCCCTGATCAGCGATTAGCTTTTCGGTCTGATATAACAAATTGTCCGCGTTATTACGGATCTCCGCTTCTTCCTTTCGGCGAAGGTCCTCGTCCGCATGGGCCTCAGCATCACGAACCATCTGATCAATAACTTCTTGATCTAGAGATGATTGACCTGTGATAGTCATCGATTGTTCATTGTTAGTGGCACGATCCTTGGCAGCTACATGGACAATCCCATTAGCGTCAATATCGAAAGTAACCTCAATCTGAGGGACACCACGAGGTGCAGGCGGTAAATCCACAAGTTGGAATTTTCCTAATGTCTTATTGAATTGGGACATTTCCCGTTCTCCCTGCAGCACATGTATTTCAACCGAGGGCTGACCATCTTCAGCAGTAGTAAAAACCTCAGAGCGTTGAGTCGGAATAGTGGTGTTGCGATCAATCAGACGAGTCATAACCCCACCTTTAGTCTCTATACCAAGTGATAACGGCGTAACATCTAGAAGCAGTACATCCTTCACCTCACCTACAAGTACGCCAGCCTGAACAGCGGCACCCACCGCAACGACCTCATCGGGATTGACGGATTTTGACGGCTCTCGACCCGTAAGCTCACCCACCAATTCTCCCACTGCAGGCATACGGGTGGAACCACCAACCAGGACTACGTGATCAACGTCTCCTTTACCTAAGCCCGCATCTTTAATAGCCTGCTCAAACGGAGCACGACAGCGGGCCAAAAGATCAGATGTAAGTTCTTGGAATTTGGCACGGGTCAAGGTGTAGTCAAGATGTAACGGACCGGCATCCGTAGCAGTGACAAAGGGCAAATTGATCTGTGTCTGTTGGACCTGGGAAAGCTCAATCTTAGCTTTCTCTGCAGCTTCTTTAAGCCGCTGAACCGCCATTGCATCCAGGGCAAGGTCGACGCCGTGATCATTTTTAAAGGAAGTCGCAAGCCAACTGATTATCGCTTCATCCCAGTCATCACCACCCAGCTTCGTATCACCGTGAGTTGCCTTAACCTCGAAGACCCCATCACCTATCTCAAGCACCGACACGTCAAAAGTGCCACCTCCGAGATCGAACACGAGGATAGTTTGTTCAGTTCCATCTTTATCAAGCCCATACGCAAGGGAAGCAGCTGTCGGCTCATTAATGATACGGAGTACCTCGAGACCAGCTATCTGACCTGCCTCTTTGGTAGCTGTGCGCTGAGCATCATCGAAGTAGGCCGGTACTGTAATTACAGCCTGATCTACAGTAGTACCTAAATAAGCTTCTGCATCACGCTTAAGCTTCTGAAGTGTGCGGGCCGAAATTTCCTGAGACGTGTAATCCTTGCCGTCGATGGACTGCTTCCAATTCGTGCCCATGTGACGCTTAACCGAGCGAATTGTACGGTCTGGATTAGTAATCGCCTGGCGTTTGGCAACCTCGCCTACCAAGACCTCTCCATCCTTACCAAAAGCAACCACTGATGGCGTCGTACGTGAACCTTCAGCATTAGCAATAACTACTGGCTCACCACCTTCAAGCACGCTCACAACAGAATTGGTTGTGCCGAGATCTATACCAACCGCCTTAGCCATTTTGCACCCCTTTTTCTAATATCCAAATATTTTGGGAGTTTCCAGCCTTCAGACTCCACTTGTGACCAGTAACCCACAGCTCAGGAGTTCAGAAACCAGAAATAGGTTACTAAATCTGATTATATTACTCCTATTTATTATGACTAGATATGACTATATCTTCTTGAGTCGATGTTTATCAACATCATATCAGTGCTTTTTCTCTAAAAAGCTGGTGGACTGCAGGGGTGAGCACTCTCATACTCCTCCGCCATGGGCAATCCGAATGGAACGCAAGTAACCGATTCACCGGTTGGTTCGACTGCGGCCTAACTGATGTGGGTATCCAAGAAGCAAAATCTGCCGGCAACCAATTGGTAGCTGCAGGCATCACTCCTGATGTGGTCCACACTTCCCTGCTCCTTCGAGCTATCGATACGGCCGATCTTGTGTTGCAAACAATGAATCTCTCCTCGATCCCAGTTCGCCGTTCATGGAGGTTAAACGAACGTCACTACGGAAATCTCACAGGCATGAATAAAGTTGAAGCCAAGGAAAAATTTGGCGAAAAGCAACTACATGACTGGCGGCGGGGTTTCGACACCCCTCCGCCGCCAATAGATGAGACCAACCTATATGACCCTGTCAACGACTCTCAATACAAAGATTTAACCGAAATCCCAAAATCTGAGTGTTTAGCCGATGTCGTCAAACGTTTAATACCATGGTGGGCTGACGTAGCCGTACCCGATCTTCGAATGGAACGCACAGTTCTAATTGCAGCCCACGGGAATAGTCTCCGAGCACTATGTAAACTTTTGGACGATATATCAGATTCTGAAATTACCAATCTCAACCTTCCGACCGGCACGCCAATCATTTACGAACTAGATAACAATCTTCGCCCATTGGAAACCATTCCCGTCCTAGATCGAACTCTCAATCCAAAAATAGCTCAGGAAGCAGCTGAAGCAGTAGCGAAACAAGCTCGGTAAGCCAATAAACAACTAATCGACTCTGGAACACTGCTGGTAAAAGTCACTCAAACTAGCAATACCTAGACACCGCATTTCCTACAAACAAGCGTTTCATGAAGACCCAAATATTAATCACCTTAATTGCCAGCCCTTTCCAAAATAGATCCAAATTCCGGTGGATACTGGCTGACCGTCGGATGGCACTACTTGCAAGTAAATGTTCCAACTAACCCAATACACCACCAAACAGCTGAAGCCGATAACTACCGGAGTAGTCTTCGAGCAAGATGAAAGAGTCGAGATTCAAACCTAATCACGCTGTCATCATTCTCGGTGTAGCCATAGCTATTTTTACTACTGCCTCTGGAATCATTGCCGCTATCAACAATTGGCATGACGAATCTGACACGACTCGGGCGGTATTCGAGAACGTCCCAACCGCTCTAAAGGTTGTCTTTTATACCGTCATACCCATACTGATCGTCTACGGGGCAGTCCTTTTCGCAAACAGGGTACGCAACTGGGAACGTGGCATGCCCGACAATCGAATGACTACCAGAAAAAATACTGGTAATCGCCTTTCAGATTTTCGTTCAGGTGTTTATATGCAAACCCTGTTACGCGAACCTGCCGCAGGACTCATGCACTCCCTCATCTATTTCCCTTTCCTAATCCTCCTCGCAGTCACAACGACTCTAGAAATCAATCACCAAGTTCCTCCCAATCTAAAATTCCTTCACGGTGACGTATACCGGGCATACACACTGGTGGGAGACGTCGCCGGAATCTTTTTCTTGGTTGGTGTAATCTGGGCGCTAATTCGCCGTTTTGGCCCTCGCCGATTCCGGCCCTACAGAATTCGCATCAAAACACGGCCAGAACATGCAGCCGGCCTGATCATCTTCGCCGCAATCGGAATCACTGGATTCGGTGCCGAGGCCTTTCGTATTGCCTTAAGTGGCGTAGAGAATGGAGGCAAACTTCCGTCCGCAGAAACCTGGTCCGTTATTGGATACCCACTTGGACAAGCAGTCAGTTCTTCGTCGTTCTTTAATGAATCACTCCACGGGTGGCACCAAATCTGGTGGGTAGCCCATGTATTAGCTTTCATGGCCTTTCTTGCCCTGCTACCAATCACAATGCTGCGCCACATGTTCACTTCTCCATTGAATATGTATCTAAGCAAAAAAGATCGACCTAAAGGGGCCATGAAACCACTCCCGAATCTCATGGAAACAGAACTAGAAAGTTTCGGAACCTCCACCATTGAGGAGTTCACCTGGAAACAACTCCTCGACACTGATTCATGCACCATGTGTGGCCGATGTACCGCCGTATGTCCAGCTCATGCCACCGGAAAACCACTCGATCCGCGGGAAATTGTCCTCAAAACCGGTGAAGTGATGGCTGCCACAGGAAAACCAGTCGTTTCACCACCGATCGGCACCGACGCTGAAATCAATGTACCTGCGAACTGGATGTTCGATAGAATCACCCCCGAAGAATTATGGGCCTGCACCAGTTGCCGAGCTTGTGACGAGAACTGTCCCGTCAACATCGAAATTCTTGACAAAATCCTCGATATGCGACGTTACTTGTCGCTCATGGAATCTGACTTCCCCTCTGAACTAGGTACTGCTTACCGATCAATGGAAAACTCGGGTAACCCGTGGGGCCTATCACAAAACGACCGAAATGACTGGGTCAGTGATATAGAAGGAGTCGACATCATTGACGGTGGGGACCCATTTGATGCCGAGTATCTCTATTGGGTTGGCTGTGCTGGATCCTTCGACGACAAAAACAAGAAAGTTTCTCGTGCGATGGCCCGACTCATGCAAAGGGCAGGTGTCTCATTCTCTATTCTCGGTCCAGCAGAAATGTGTACTGGAGACCCAGCCCGACGAACAGGCAACGAGTACATATTTCAGATGCTTGCCTCCCAGAACATCGAAACGCTTGACACGATGGGAGTAAAAAAGATTGTGACCCAGTGCCCACATTGTTTCAATACTCTTGCGAATGAATACCCACAGCTTGGTGGCAAATACGAAGTTGTTCACCACAGCCAACTGCTCGAATGGCTCATCGATCAAGGAAAGCTCGACCTTTCGAATGCACATCTTGACGAACGGCTGGTATATCACGATTCTTGCTATCTGGGACGGCATAACGACGTGTACCTATCTCCTCGCCGAGTGGTTGCAAGTATCGGTGGCCTTGAGGTCGTTGAGGCCGAACGACAAGGAGTCAAAGGCATGTGCTGCGGCGCGGGTGGTGGGCGGATGTGGATGGAAGAACATACGGGCAAGAATATTAATGTCGAAAGATCGCAAGAATTACTTGCCACAGGTGCCTCACGAATTGCTACTGCATGTCCATTTTGCTACGTCATGATCGACGATGGGGTCAAGGGTGAAGGCATAGAAGAATCTGAAGTTAAAGTTGGAGATATAGCTCTACATTTGCTCGACGCACTTGAAAATGGAAGCGGATAGTAGCTATCCATCAACTATTTGTCGAAATTCTCCCAATAACGGCTAGGTCTTGGCCCTTCTTGACCCCGATACTTCGAACCTAGAGGTCCGGTACCGTAGGGATTTTCAGCTTCGGTAGTCATTTGCATAAAAGAGATCTGCCCAATTTTCATATGGGGATAAAGCGTTATAGGTAAACTGGCAACGTTTGAGAGTTCGAGGGTTAGCTGACCATCCCAGCCTGCGTCCACATAGCCAGCAGTGGAGTGGATCAGTAGCCCGAGGCGACCCAGACTTGACTTGCCTTCGAGACGAGCAACGAGTTCATTAGGCACAACAACCCGTTCCATCGTTGACCCCAAGACGAATTCACCAGGGTGGAGTATGAATGGGTCCTCAGTATTTACTTCAACCAACTCTGTCAGATCCGTTAGATCCTCCTTGACATCGATCAGAGCACGGGTGTGGTTTCGAAATACAAGAAAACGTTGATCTAGGTGTAAATCAACGGAAGAAGGTTGAACACAGTCATCATCAAACGGTTCAATAACAATCCATCCACTGGAGACAGCTTCGCGAATAGAACGATCAGACAGGATCATGAGCTGACGATGTTAGGGCAATACAACATGAATCAAACCCGCGCTCGCCTCAGGATTTTCCCACAGGATGATTTGAGGACTCCCTTGGGTTCTTCCCAAAAAACTGCCGAATAAGAGGTTCAAAGTGTTCTAGTGGGCTCGAGCGATAACTCGGGTCAAATGCAAGCGAGTCATACTCTGCACAGAACTCCTCAGTAAGACTGTAGTACGGCGAATCGATATAACGATCGCGAGTGTCACGATCCAGGCCTAGGTAGTGCCAGAAGTAGTAGCCCTGGAAAATATCGTGATGTTGCACCATCCAATAGTTCTCTTTAGAAACGAAAGGCTTAAGAATTGCTGCACCCACATCAGGATGGTTGTAAGGGGTAAGTGGATCACCCAGGTCATGTAACAAGGCACAGAGAATATATTCGTCGTCACGACCATCCCGTTCAGCTCGCGTAGCAGTCTGAATACTATGTTCAAGTCGATCGACCGGGAATCCGCCATAATCCTCGCGTAAATGCCCGAATTGTTCCAAAATTCGGTCGGACAGGGCGGCCTCCAATCCATTTCGCTGGGCCATAATCAGCCACCAATCATCCTTAGTGGACTCTTGGAACGACCGAAACGCGGCTCGGGGCAAATTGACATGTTCAGTCATAACGTGTCGGATCTCACCTTAAATTCGACTGCAACTATTTTTGGATACAAGATCAACAAAAACACTATAAACACGAACGGAACAGCTTGAGAGTCCTATCCCAAGCAACCGTAGCGGCTACTTGATCATACGTGCCAAGCGGATTCTCCGAGTTAGCGAAAGCATGACCTGTGCCATCGTAAAAGTGGAAATCGACATTTTTCCCGATTTCCCTTAAGTGTTGGCCTAAAGCATTTACCGATTCTGGCGGAAAAAAATCGTCAGCTGTGGCGAAATGGCCTTCAACCCTGGCAGTCAAACCAGACCAATCTGGAGCATCATCATTCAGTGGTGCTCCATAAAATGGTGCGATGGCAGCCACACGCGGCCCCTCAAGCGCTCCAACCATCAAACTGAGCATCCCACCCATGCAGAAACCAACTACCCCAACCGACTCACCTGAGCTCAAGTCGAGATCTAGTAAATAATCAATAGCACTCGACATGTCACGGGCAGCCCTATCAGGAGGTAAGGATGTCATAAGCTCAGCCGCCTTATCCATCTCCGTGTGTAAAGCAAATTCTCCCTCATATAAGTCGGGTGCCAACGCAACGAAACCATCACTAGCGAGATCGTCACATACGTCTTTGATCTGAGGAACAAGTCCCCACCACTCTTGGAGTACAACTACCCCTGGAGCTGGACCCTGCTCAGGAATTGCCAAGTAGCCACTAACACTCGCTCCGTCGACAGGGAGCTCAACCATCGAACCACTCATAAAGACCTCCTCTACCCACCAGTCTGATATCTACACAGGATCTACCAAATAATAATGTCAACCTAATAATCCAATTGCGACCCACTACATTAAGACGATCCTGATGACGAAATAATTATTTGGGAGGCATTCGGATTCCACCATCTAACCGAACCACCTCCGCGTTTATATAAGAATTTGTAACCAGTTCCATAATCATGAACGCCAGCTCCTCACTCGTGCCAAGACGCGGGGGGAAAAGCACTGACTTGCCTAAACGTTCTTTAAATGCCTCACTTTCATCGCCCTCACCGTAAATCGGGGTGTCTATTAGCCCAGGAGCAATGGTATTAACTCGAATACCAACAACCGAAAGATCACGAGCTACAGGGAGAGTCATACCAACAATTCCACCTTTCGAAGCGGAATATGCAGCTTGACCAATCTGCCCATCGAAAGCCGCCACAGAAGCCACATTAACAATCGCCCCGCGTTGTCCGTCACCATCTAAAGGATCTGTAGCCGCCATAGCTGCAGCACAACGGCTCATCATATTAAAAGATCCAACCAAATTAACCCTGATAATAAACTCAAAGGTTCCTAGGTCGGTCGGTTCATTCTCGCGGGAAAGAATCCTATTGGCATTCCCGATCCCCGCAGAATTTACGAGTACGCGTAATGGCCCCATTTCTGTCGCCGCAGCTACTGCAATATCCGCGTCCTTAGTCCTAGTGACATCGCACCGAACAAAAAGGCCAGAAAGTTCAGATGCCACTTCTTGGCCTCGCTTCTCATCAATGTCGGCAACAACCACACAGCTCCCAGCAGCAGCCAGCTTGCGGGCACTGGCCAAACCGATACCTGAAGCTCCACCGGTGACAACAGACGAACTAGCCTCGAGAGACATACGCGTCACGTGAAATCTCCCATCTGTCCAATTTAGTGATCTGTTATGTGCGAAGAAGAGGCAGCTTTTGCTGCATCCAATCTCCTATATAAACGCCACTCCACCATAGGCGCGGAAGACTGTCATAGCCCAACCATTCCAAGTAGGGTCGGACTACTCGAAGAATTTCGCAAGAAGACTCCGCCGGTCAGATCTAATAATTCTAACGCTAGGTTCAACATGAAGATCTCGGCGATCACCCAGCCGAGCTCCGCGGGTGTAGTTCAGTGGTAGAACCCCAGCTTCCCAAGCTGATGACGCGAGTTCGATTCTCGTCACCCGCTCCAACACAACACTTCACGAAAACTTCGGAACCCATGAGAGACCTCTCGTACTAGTCACACACAGATGTGCCAATCGGAGGTAGCACCATTACACGACGGTAGGACGCTATGACAATCTCCACCTACCCTCTCGCGAAGAAGCCCACACTGGCACCGCAGAACACACTCCATGAAGTTGCAATACTAGAAGTTGAGTCCAAATAAGCTGCTGCGAGTAGGCAGCAGAAATAAAGATTCCTTTCTTATCTATTTGACTATAATTGGTCTATATATTTATTATTATTTTGACATTTATTACTATAGTAGAATCATGCCCGGACCAATATTCGAAGTTGACAGCAACTTAAACGAAAACCAGAGTTTCCTAGTAGTCGTTACCATTGCGCTGTTTACAGCCGTCACCGAAGAACTACAGATCCTTTTAACTCGGAGAGACACCCCACCATTTAGAGATTCCTGGGCCCTTCCAACCGGTTTCGTTGAATTTGATGAAGACCTCGACTCGGCGGCGCTTCGAAAACTATCCGAAGTATCTGGAATCGAAAATCCCAGACATCTAGAACAATTCAGTACCTGCGGTGACCCAGACCGCGACCCTCGAACGCGAGTAATTTCAATCAACTATTGGGGGGCGACACCGGAAGCTATTCTGCCAAAGAGAAGCCCTGAGTCAATACATGCCACATTCGTTCCCTTGTCTGAACTGAAAACCCAAGAATTCAGACTCGCTTTCGACCATTCTCAGATTATCACCAATGGGCTTTTCACAGCACAAAAAAGAATTGGGGATAGCACTATTGCGACTCAATTCTGCCAGTCAGAATTCACCATTAGTCAGCTTCGACATGTGTACGACACTGTTTGGGATACTCAAATCGAACCAGCGAATTTCCAACGAAAGGTAAAACAGAGCAAAGGATTTCTAGTGCCACTAGACCGAAAGGCTATATCTGCAGATATGGCCGGCCGGCCGGCCGAACTCTGGACCGCAGGGCCGGCATTAGAACTTATTCCTCCACTTAGTAAGCCAAACGAACTATCAGCCCCACTCACGAACTTAGACCCTACGGAAGACACATCGGACCCACCAGTAATCGACTGAATTGCGCTCCGGCGACAATTTAAAATTTACAACAAGACCGTCGTAAAGTTGATTCAAAAGACAAGTGCAGTCTCCGATATAAAGCGACTGCTGGAGAAAATTTATAACCCATCAGATGCCTTGTCTTCAGCCAATTCATCGGACAACGTTCGGTCCCACTGCTCAGCACCTACGGCATGAGCACTTTTAGCCAATACGTGGGACCCAACAGGAAGTGCCACAAATGCAAAAACCAGCGTCAGAAAAGATTTCACATACGAGCCCACTGTGCCTATGTGGATACTCGCCGAGAGTAATAGCCCCAACAGCCCTAAGGTGGCACACTTCGATGAGGCATGAAGGCGGTGATAGACGTCGGGAAGACGGAGAATGCCAAGTGCCCCTATAAACATAAAACTTAGGCCAATAATCAGAAAAAATATTGTTAAAACTTCTCGGAATATAAAAGCAGAAAAAATCACAAATCTGCTCCATCCATTGGTGGCTCATTATCGGTCATAAGACCACTTAAATATTGTGAGAATGCAACGGTTGTAGCAAAACCAACAATTGCTACTAAAAGTGCTGCATCTATAAATAACGACCGTCGTTGACTGATCGCCAAAAGAACGACAAGACCTACAACTAATAGCGACAACGCATCAACGGCAACTGCGCGATCGGGAAGGCTGGGGCCTCGTAAAATACGATATAAGAGCAGGATGATCCCGACTACCAGGACAAAGACACCTATACCGGCAACAACGGCCACAGCTCCTGACGTTACAGTGGTCACCCAAATACCTCCGACTGGATACGTTTATCAAGACTACGAAGTTCCGAAATCGCTATTCGAGGATCCGCGGCGTACATGCAATGTACGTGTAATAGATCACCATTTTCAGTTATATCAACAACAAGGGTTCCTGGCGTAAGTGTTATGCAATTGGCAAACATTGTGACTTGAACGTCAGAAAGGTGTTCTACTGGATAACGCAAAATGCGGGGTGTCTGCCCTAGGCCAGGTGTCACTATCTCCCAAGCGATCTGAAGATTTGCTTTGAATAACACGTAGAGAAACCAGATACCAAAACAAACGAGTCTGAACAAACGCACCACATAGATCGAGGAAGCAGCTGTCAGGTCATACACAGATATAGCGAACAAACCGATCATAAACCCAATTAATAACCCAAGACCATCCGACAAGTCCGACAAAAGTAAGAAGATCCCAGCTAACCCAAAATTTAGAACAATTCGACGAGTCATCCGCTACCACCAGATTCCAAAGCAGATGAGATATCACTCAGTGGACTCACAGCCTTCAAGTAAGCGGTTGAATCGGTCAACTGTTCGCCTGCAGTGAGGGCTATACCGTAGATAGGTTCGGCAGCGACACCAACGAACAGAGCGGCACCAACTAAAAAGCCAATTCCTGTATAGGCACCTCCCAAATTGTTAGATCCCAACGAATGTTCTTGATTCTGAGAAGATTCGAGTGGACGCGACCAGAATCCCATCGACCAGATTTTAAGCATCGATACCAGCGTCAGCACTCCTGTCAAAAGGGCGATAGCCGATAACCACCAATGTTCTGACCATCCCTCTCGCACAAGGACTAACTTTCCAAAAAAACCACTCAACGGTGGCAAACCCACCAAGCTCATAGCTGCAATGAAAAACGAAATGCCAAGAAAACGGTCACGGCGGAGTAGTCCACCGAGCTTGTCTAGATCATCAGAACCAGTGTGACTTTCCATCACTCCACAACATAAAAATAGTGAGCTCTTAACAATCATGTGTTGCACCATGTAATAAAGGGCCCCGGCTAAACCAGCTGTTGTCATTAACGCCAAACCAAAAATCATGTAGCCGACCTGACTCAACACATGGATAGCGAGTATTCGCCGCACTTGAGATTGAGAAACCGCCCCAAGAACACCAAGCAACATGGTCACCGCGGCTGAACCCAATAAGAGTGGAGTCACAACATTGCCTGCATCTCCTGCTGCAAATACTAAAGGAAATGTCCGCGCCACACCGTAGACCCCAACTTTGGTTAGTAATCCACTAAATAGGGCGGCAACCGGTGTTGGACAGGTGTGATAGGTGTCAGGTAACCAAAACCACAAGGGGAAGAAAGCCCCCTTAGCTCCAAAGACGAATAGTAAGAGTACAGAAATCGCCACAAAGCCAGGTGGAAGACCCTGCCCAGAAGAAACACGTGCATCAACAATCCGCGCTAAATCCGCCAGGTTCAGTGTTCCAAACATTCCGTACACAAAACCAGCTGAAATAACAAATGCCGTAGAAGCAACCAGATTTAGAATCAAGTATTTGTATGCCTGGCTTATTTGTGACCGACGGCCTCCGAGGGACACCAGCCCATAAGAAGCCATAAGCATGATTTCAAATCCAACAAACATATTGAATAAATCACCGGTCAAAAAGCACTGATTCACTCCTACAAGCAGAAGTTGGACAAGCGGGTGGAAATAACGCCGTTCTGAATCAGATCCCAACACAGAAAATGCATGTACATAACAGCCAATAGCCACAACCAGACCTGTACACAATAAGAGACCAGACAAGCTATCGAAAACTAAAGTGATGCCGAAAGGCGCAGGCCAGCCACCCATTTGTGAAACCAAAATATCGCCGTTTCGAATTTGGATCAGCCAACGAATTGCTAGAAGCAACATAGAACCAAAGCTCACAAGACCAAGAATCCGTTGAGGTTGAGGGTGACGAACCAGTGCAACCGACACAACAGCAGTAATCATCGGAATAATTACGAGTAATCCAATTAGGTTGTCGGTCATTCGTAGAATCTCTCTGGTCTCGAACGTTCGAGTATGGGACTAACCGCTGGAGAATCTTCCTTAGCAAGTTGATCCACATTCAGTGTGGATGTTCGACGGGCCGTCACAATTAACAAGGTGAGCAAGAAACCCATGACTGCGAAGTTGATAACTATGGCAGTTAATATCAATGCCTGAGGTAAGGGATCAACGAGATCTGCACCCCCAAGAATGGGAGCATCACGTAAACCTTTCACCAGGGAAACAGGCGAACCGCTCATAGCGATTATCGCTAGATTGGCACCGTGTCCGAGCAGGAAAACTCCCATAGCGATGGACTTCAACTCTCGTGAGAGCATCAGATAAACGCTGACTGTCACAAGTGTGGCAACACACACCGCGAGCACCAACGTCATCAGAAATCTCCCTTTTCACATGAAAACGTGACATCGAGCTGGCTATCTTTCCCCGCAGACCTTGACTTATAGTTTCTTGAAATCATCCCTAAAAAACCCCTAACAAATTCACTGATCCAGCTCTTCACCTAGACGGGTGATCATCCCAATAGCTACCCCGACGACAACCAAAAACACTCCAAAATCAAACAACATCGGCGAACCAAGATGGATGCCGTCACGGCCTACCTGGAGAGTCGTAACTCCTGATCGGAGTATGGGTTGGCCAAACAATAAAGGGATCGTTCCAATGCACAAAGCAAGACTGAGACCACCCACCACCAACCAGCGCGGATGCACAGGTAACAAGCGGTAAAACGCCTCTCGTCCAAAAGCCATGCGGTAAACCGAAAAACCAATTGCAGCCATCAGGCCTCCGATAAAGCCACCACCAGGGGCATCGTGACCTCTAAGCAAGGCATAGAACGCAAGAACAAGGGTCAAGGGGAACACAAGCCGGATAGCCGTGCGTAAGACAAGAGAGCTCCTTTCCATCATCTCGACTCCATACCTTGTGACTCCGTTTCCCGGTCCGACCTATCTTCGATATGGCGGCGGCGACCCGGCAACATCGACCAGACACCAAGTGCTGCGGTTGCTAGAACTGTAATTTCACCCAGTGTGTCAAAACCTCGAAAATCCACAAGAATGACGTTGACAATATTCTGACCATCCCCACCTCTACCACCAGTTACAACCGAGCCATGATGGCTGTGTTCTTCGAAGAAAGTCCCCAAAGTTACCGCTGGTTCTCCCACTCCATTAACTCGCCCATCCGCCAATTGACCGACAAGTAGGGTCATCCACCCAATAGTGAAACCAACAAGTGAAGCCACTGCTAAACGCGGTAAAGACCTAATCTTCGGTCGACGATCTAAGCGTGGCAACAAACGCAACACAACCAAAAATAGAATCACCGAGATGATTTCGAACATTAGTTGTGTCAGCGCAAGGTCAGGAGCCTGATAAACAAGATAAAGACCCACAACCGCAAACCCGCTTGTACCAAGCACCATAACGCGTACCACTCGTTCTTTTACGACCGGTAGCGACATCGCTGACAAACAGACAACCATCCCGAGGAGTAGACCTGAAATCGACTCAAATGGTGATACGCCTCTTGGAAACTCCAAGATCCTTGGATCAACCAACGCCGACCAAATGAACAAACAAAAAATGCTGACGAAGACAAAGACAAGATAATGACGCAAATGTCCGGTTTGGAGAAAATGAAAAACTCGGTGTCCAAAAAGTAAGAGCATCCGATACGAAGCCGGGTAAACCCGGTCATGGGGGTCAAGTATATCTTTGTCCCAGTTTCCTAATTTCCCGAGCACTATCCCAGCGCCGATCGCCACCAGTGACATAACCAAAGCCATACTTGGGTGCGTGAAGGGCTCCCACACCCATGGCAAGTAATCTACAACCCCCGCTACGTCAGATTCTGCTTCAAACTTCCAAAATAATTTGTTCCAAACAGGTGGGAACAAGCCCCCCACATACTGGACCAACACCAGTAATCCTGCCGGCAACCACAGCACCATACCCCAGGACTCAAGCCCGTTATATGGTCTTGACATTGTGAGCGTTTGACCGCTAGTGCCACGCCGGCTAAACACGGTTACGACGAAGCGCACGGCAATTGCAACATTACATATAGCCGTCAGCAGTGTCATAAAGACGACCACCAAAAGCAGTGGACGACCCTGAGTGGCATGGTTTAAAGATTCAAAAAACAGCTCCTTGGCGACAAAATTAACCGTCCCGGGACCGCCAGCCAGTGCATAAACAGCAGCTAGAAGTGTTAATGTCATCATTCGTATCCCCGAAACATTTCGCCGCCACAAGCCAGATAATTCTGACAAACGCTTCGCTCCTAATCGACAAGTAAGACCTCCTGCGATCAAAAACAACGGGGCCTTGTACAACGCATGGCTTGCTATTTGGGTTAGCTCTAGGCCAACTCCTTCGCCATTTGAATGACTTCCACTCAGGCCATACATGCATGTGAAAAGACCAAGTTGGCTTACCGTTGCATATGCAAAAATACGTTTTAGGTCCTGCTGTCTTAAGGCAAGTCCTGCACCAAGAAGCATTGTGATGGAACCAAACGTCACCAATATGGGTAACCAGAGTGCCAAAAAGCCGAAAATTGGGATAATACGACCCAATAAAAAAATTCCAGCCTTCACCATCGTCGCTGAATGCAAATAGGCCGAAACAGGCGTTGGTGCCATCATTGCCCCTGGAAGCCAGTAATGAAAAGGCCACTGGGCACTCTTAGAAGCTGCTCCCAGAAAGATCAACACAAATGCTGCGATCATCGTTCCACTTGACCCGAAAGTCGTGGCAGAAGCCACAAGCTCACTCCACCGCCAGGTGTCAGTAAAGCTCCCTAACAACAGAACTCCACCAAAAATCGACAAGCCCCCCAAGCCTGTAGTCACGAAAGCCTGGGTTGCTCGCTTAACCGCTAGTTCGTTTTCCCGATCCCAACCGATCAATAGGAACGAACTGATCGAAGTCGCTTCCCAAAATACAACTGTCAAAAGTAAGTGATCAGCTAAAACAACTCCAAGCATGGAACTTGTAAAAAATCCGAGTAGCGGAAAAAAACGAACCAACGAAGAACTATCTGGGCCGAAGTAAGCACGAGAATAGACAACAATGATGACGCCAATACCAGTAATAAGAAATGCGAAAAAGACAGCAAGACCATCTGCCAGAAAACTTAAGTTGAGATGGAGCGTCGGCATCCAATCAATTACAGAAGTTCCCCGATCATTCCCTACAAGGCCATACCGACTTAGATGGAGGGCTATTAATAAGCCTGAGCAAATTGGACCACCAGCAGCTATTGCTAGCCGGACGTTGAGACTTCGGCGAGGCACGAGCAAAGTGGCAAGGCCTGTAGCCAGTGGAGCGCACAGAGCGACTAACAAAATTGTTGGATCAGCCAATGCCACATACCAAGTGTGCTCGCTAGCTGGCCCAACCCCTGGTATTTCCTGAATCTTATTTTTTTTTGTCTGATCTACCAATCAACTTAGAGGTCTAAAATTCAGTGGAAAAGAGACGCCGCAATTGTGATTACCACAAATTACGCCGGATTATTTAAAGGGCAACTACCTTAGAGATATCGACACTTAAATACAGAAGACACTCTCACCGTCATTAGGGTTTCACCGTGCTACTTAAACCAGGTGAGACAATCACAACGGACGACTACCACACCGCGGGTGAGCCCTTTCGTATCCTTAACTTCGGACCAATGAAAGGAGAGACGGTATTGGATCGTCGATGCTGGGCTCAGACGAATCTGGATGATCTACGGCGATTTCTAGTCAGTGAACCTCGAGGACACTCTGGAATGTACGGAGGATTTGTTGTCCCACCTGATGACGATGACGGTGATTTAGGAGTCGTCTTTTTTCACAGCAATGGTTTTAGTACCGCATGTGGTCATGGCACTATCGCACTCGTTACATGGGCATTAGATCAAAAAGTGGTGGATCGAACCGGCAATCTAACCGAAATAGTAGTAGATGTTCCTTCCGGTCGCTTGTTAGCCAAAGCTCAAACAGAAAACCATAAAGTCACTTCAGTTCTGATTAAAAACGTGCCGTCGTTTGTCACCGAGACTGATATCCACCTTGAAACAAAATACGGTCCAGTCAATGTCGAGATCGCATTCGGGGGAGCCTTCTATGCTTTCGTCTCAACGAACAACCTACCTATCTCAGCCAGACGAGAAAATCTCCAAGAACTAGTGGCAATAGGAAAGGAGGTTAAAGAATCCCTTGGAGACCACCCCAAATTTCAACACCCAACAGAACACCGGCTATCCGGATGCTACGGAACTATTTTTTGGGAAACACTTCATCCAGCCGAAGGCATCCATACTCGAGAAAGAAATGTCACAATTTTTGCCGATGGGCAAATCGACCGCTCTCCCTGCGGATCAGGAACATCGGCCAGACTTGCGCTACTTCACCACCACAATCAAATAAATGTGGATGACCCTTTTTCCAATGAAGGTGTCGCCGGAGGTAGCTTCGTCGGAAAGGTTGAGTCCGTGGACCACGAGTTTGTGACTACAACTGTAGAAGGTTCGGCCCACCAGTATGCCCAAAGCACTTTCTACTATGACCCGACCGATTCCATGGCTTTAGGCTTTAAGCCATTGTGAAAAGCCTTAGTCACTACGACGCCGATGCGATCGTAAGTTCTGTTCCAGTATCCACAGCAATTGCAATTCTGCGAACCATTTTTCAGGAATGTGAAGATCTCCATCCACGGCAAAGCATTTCGCTTGGAAATTTCGATGACCTACTTATCATGCCCGCAGTGAGCCCTATAGGAATAGGGGTCAAGATTGTGACAGTTGTTTCCGACAATCCTTCTCACGGTTTACCATTGATTCATGCCCACTACCTATTTTGCGACCCAAAAACGGGCGTGCCTCTGGCAACTCTAGATGGATCTGCACTGACCGCCTTGCGTACTCCCGCCGTTTCAGCTCTAGCAACCGACATCCTTGCACCTAGCGAACCAACGACACTTGGAGTCTTCGGCACCGGAACTCAAGCTAGAGGCCACATAGAAGCTATGATTGAAGTAAGGCCAAGTCTGGAATCTGTAATTGTGTATGGCCGTACATCTGAAAAAAGTCAGGACTTTGCGGCCAAAATAGAGCCAAACGGACGTCAGATTGACGCCGGCAGTGCAGACGAGGCGGCCGCATGCGACATCGTGTGCGGATGTACATCAGCAGCAGAACCAGTCATTCCAACCGAAGCGGTGCAACCCGGTAGTCACTTAAACTTGGTCGGATCCTATTCCAGTTCACGACGTGAAATCGGCAATGACCTCGTCAATCTTGCTTCCGTATATGTCGACAACCGAGAAGCAGCGATGGCGGAGGCTGGTGAACTCATCCATGCCAGCGCAGGGCCATGGTCATTTGACCAAATCGTAGGCGACCTCGGCGAATTGGTTAGAGGTGAAGTGGGCCGTCAGCACACCAATGAAATAACCCTCTTCAAATCAGTCGGGCTGGCCATCGAAGATGTTGCGATAGCGGCAGCTGTGATTAAGGCAGGGGGAGACTAACAATTCAAACTGCGCTTAAAGCGTACGATCACTTCCCCCATCTACCGATATCTGAGAACCAGTGGTAGCGGCAAAGCGGTCCGAACACAATTCAGCCACGGTCATGGCTACGTGTTTTGACGAGACCTCAATACCTAAAAGATTACGACGCTTATATTCATCGGTCGTTAAACCATAAACGTTGGCACGTTCTTGAATCAGCTGGTCGGTCCAAAGTGCTGTATCAAAAACGTTGTCTGGATGAACAATATTAACTCGAACATTCTGGTCAGCCCATTCGAGGGCAGCCACTCTAGCCAACTGAGTCAGAGCCGCCTTAGATGTTGAATAGGAAACAGCCTGCTTACCAGGAGCGATGGCATTACGTGAAGCAATTACCACAACGCGTCCACCAACTGGTGACTGAAACAATATGGGCGCAGCATCCCGAAATAGACAAGCCACAGAATCAACATTGGTAGCCATTGTCTGACCCCAAGTGGTCATATCAAGTTGGGCAATAGAACAATTCTCCGGGAATATTCCCGCTCCTGCTACAAGAATGTCGAGCCCTCCAAACCTTTCAACTCCTTTCTCAAGAGCAGCCAACTGAGCTTCAGTATCCGACACATCGGCCACGACCCCCAGCCAAGACGGATCGGGGAAAGCTTCTAAAACATCCGGTGATAAATCAATACCAACGACAGCAGCACCACGATCGAGTAACTCGGCAGAACAAGCTCGACCAATCCCAGATGCAGCACCGGTGACAAGTGCGACTACCCCAGAAAACTCCCGAGAAACACCACTTCGACGTAGTTTTGCCTGTTCAAGATCCCAATATTCAACGTCAAATAGATCCTCTTCACTAAGTGCGACGTAACCACCTCTCCCATCCTCCAAACGTTCCAAAATTGGGATCGTCTGCCGGTAGATATCCGCTGCGATATCAGTCTCCTTCACCGTCGTACCAACTGTGAGCATCCCAAATCTGGGATCCAAAACAACGCGAGGACAAGGATCGAGCATCATAAGATTTTCTCGGGAACGCTCCGCATTGCGATCAAAGTAAGTTTTATAAGCCTCAACGAAGCCATCAACATCTCGACCAACCATTGGTGCGCGCTTGGTGCGGATGATATGGTCCGGCGTCAGCGGACCCCGATTAGTAAGGCTCTCCAAATCGGAGCGCGAAACAAAGCGAGCAATTGCCGGATCGTAGTGTCGAGACACCAACATTGGTCGACCAGCAGCATCGGTAAGCGAACGTCGAAGAGCAGCCAACTCTGCTAGAACAAATTTGGTCTCATCTGAGGGTGGAGCGGATCCATAAGGTGAAACTCGATCTAGGTACATTTCCGCCCGAGAAATCAGGTCTACATGCCGAGAATACGCCTCACGCGTAGTATCTCCAAAGGTAAAAAGACCATGATGCCGAAGGACCATACCGATCGTTCCTGCGTGTGCCTGATCATCCCAACATTCCTGAACCGCCTTCGCTAAATCAAACCCAGGCATAACATATGGCACCACTACCACATCATCTCCATACACCTCATCTAAAGTTTCATCAGCACAAGAAACGTTGGTGAGCCCCAGAATTACATCAGCATGACTGTGTTGGACTGCTGGGTAAGGTAGAAATGCGTGGAGCAGAGTCTCGACTGAAGGCTGCGGAGCATCATGACGGAGCCGAGCCAAAGATAACTCTCCAACCATGTCGGCGTCAGAAAGTGAGTCGAGTGCAAGTAAATCATTAAGCCGATCCAATGGTAAAGGTGTAAATCCTTGCAACTCGATTGAAGCAAGATCCCAACCAGAACCTTTGACATACAAGGCACTAACCACCTGGCCTGTGATATCGACCCAGTTGTCTTTTACGGACGTATTCCCCCCTCCATGCAGTACAAGTGCCCTGTCGGAACCAAGCAATCTTGAACCATAAACACAACAATCAAGGGCAACATCCGTAGGGCAGTCGCTTTCACTCCAACGATTTTTCATGTCAGAACAGTATCGGGAGGTGATAGACCTACCGTGCAATAAAACGTCTTAATAGTGGCTAAAGGCCTAGTTCATGATGGGGTGGCAATTCGAAACGCGCAATCGCCTCTGCCCTTCGGTGGAGTAAATCGATCGTACTTTCTAGTTCCCGGGCAATGACATAACGGCGCTCCTCTACACAACTGAGGACAAATCGACCCAAATCATTGATATCCGCAACAGTTACCTGGCGACCTGACTTTTGAATCAATGCTTTTAGATCATTAAAGCTCATACTGGCTCGACCAGTGCCTCCACGAACTCGCTTTAGGTGGTCAGGGCGATTTCTTTGTGAGTTGTAAAGACCAGTGTCCATTAAACCTCCAGATGGATAGAAAACTGAGGCTCTCACCCTTTCCGACTCCTCCAACAACTGATTCTGTAATGCCTCCGTAAGACAGGACACAGCTGACTTGCTAGAGGCATAGACAGACGCCATCGGTACAGGAGCAAAACCGCCGTCGCCAGACGAAGTGTTGATGACATGGCCCGGCTGATCAGATGCAATCATCCTCGGAACAAACGAAATAATCCCATGAGCCACACCAAACACATTGACACCAAAACACCACTTCCAATCATTAGGCTCATTTGCCCAGATCCGACCTCCACCTCCGGAACCAACCCCAGCATTATTAAATAAAAGATTGCATCGGCCGTAAGAAGAAAAAACCCATTCGGCAAGTAATTCAACCGATTTCTCGTCACTTACATCGGTATGGACACCTTCTATGACACCAGAAGGGAACTCTCTAGCAAACTCCTCAACAGTCGAATCTAGAGAAGGCTCTTCGATATCAGCAATTACGACAATGGCCTCTCGTTCAAGGAGTGCCCGAACAATTCCCTCCCCTATGCCACTCGCCCCACCTGTTACAACCGCGACAGCTCCTTCTATAGAAAAGGTCGCCATTGAATTTTCGTATTTATGGTTCACTAGGTAACCGTCTGAATCTGATTCTGGGGGGCCATCCCAGGACATCCCTTAGCAGAATCCGGAATATCGGCATAATCAATCGGGGTAGCAACAGCTGCCTTCGTAGGACAATATCGTTCGGCTAGAGGAAGTAAAGCTGCCAAATCAAAACGGTAAAGTCGCGCAACGTTGCTAGTCAGTAACTTAACCACCTCATCTTCAGGCTGATTGGCAAAAGTTAGCCGCAAATGCTCTTTCGTATAAGGGTGGGAGCCTTCAATATGCGGATAATCAGATCCCCACATAACATTATCAATACCTATTTCGGCGGGTAAGCAAACTTCAGTTGGTCGAAGAAAGCTGGCACCAACATGACATTGCCGACGCCAATATTCTGTGGGTGTGAGCGACATCTCAGCTACAGCCATACCTCCAAACACCGATTCCGATCCATATTTTGAATACTTCATACGTTCATAAAACGAATCGAGTTTTGCAAGTGTTTCGGGCACCCATGCGGTACCTGTCTCAGTATTTACAAATTGGAGATCTGGATGACGCTCAAATACACCACTAAACATCAGGTGCCAAAGTGCACGTTGACTCCACCAAGTGACTTCCAAAATAAACATTGCTAATGACGCCGGAAAGTGACTTCCAAAATCTGGCGTGGCGCCACCCGAGTGATGATTTACTGGCATGCCGTTCGCCTCAGCTGCCGCCCAAATTGGCTCGTAACTCTTTGCGTAAAGAGGTTCGAATGGCGAACCTGGTGGGGCACCTGGCAGGAGAATACCACCGCGGAAACCGTTTTTTGCAGCCCACTCGATCTCCGCCACCGATCCATTGACATCACCCAAAAAGATCTGTGCAATACCGGCGCGACGTGTGGGCGCTTCTGAAACAAAATCTCTTAACCAGCGGTTATGGGCCCGAAGGCCTGCCCACCGATAATCAAAATCATCGGTATAACTGGGAGCCTCAAATGCAGTAGCCGCTGGAGGAGCAAACGGTGGCTGCGTATTGGGGAACAGAACCGTAGCAATTACACCATCTTGTTCTTGCTCTCGCAGTCGACGCTCACTCGAATAATTACGATCAGCATCTAGTTTCGGATCACCGTCGATACCAACATTCCGGACTGACCGACTTTGCTCTTTAAAAGCTGCGTCAGTACGAACCTGTCGAGCTTCAACATCGGCTGCCCACTCATCGAAATCTCGGTGATATTTCCTTTCAAGATACGGCCGATAATCATATAAAGCCGCACCGCAGTGACTGTCAGCTGAGATAACAATGTGATGATCAGTAACTGGAACAGAAGCTGTTGTAAACACGAATGCCATCCTCAGTACTGCAATTTGCAGTCATATTCGTCGAGCCACCACCGTGCTGCCCGGACGGAATCTCGGGGAGTTCGTAAACTAGGGTCCTGCCCTAGAGACTTCGGTGTCGGACCAATCTCAGCCGAAAGCAAAGCGAGAGCATCGTGATTCAATCTATAACAGTTAATTGCATTAAGGCCAAGAAGCCGCCGGGTGTCCTCGATAGAGACATCAACAAAATCCTCTTCTAGCCGAGCCTTCGTATTAGGCCACGAACCCTCGGGATGTGGATAGTCCGTACCCCACATAAGAGCGTCAATCCCATTCATATGACGCCTTCGAATCTCCTCCTTCGACATCGTCGAAGCTCCAACAAATATACTTTCACCAAAATACTCGGAAGGTAGCCTCTTCAGTAGACCCTCCATCCGAGAACCCATTTTCTTGATCTTCCAACTGGCTCCAAAATTAACGTCACACTTCCACAATAAGTCACCTATCCAATAAGACCCACATTCGACAACGCAATAACGAAGCCCCGGGAACTTGTCGAACTTGCCAGAAAATAGTAATTGCCAAAGGGCACGGTGGGTCCAAAACGGTACTTCGCTGACATACATGGCCACATTTTCTCCATAGGCATCAAAATCAGCTTCACCCGAATGAGTATGAACTACCAGACCAGTTTCTGCACACGCTGCCCAAACCCTGTCGTAGTGGTCGCTCCCATAGGCCGGGAACTTATGCCACATAGTCGGAATCATAATCCCATGGATTCCGGGGATTTCGGCAAGCATTTCAATCTCGGAAACTGCTGCGTTTACATCATGGGTAATAGGAACAAGAGCAACACCAGCGCGGCGCTCCGGATTTGAAGCGCAGAAATCTTCTAACCAACGATTGTGAGCCCGAGCGCCACCAAAAGCCTGCCTGGAGTCGGTGATCTGGCCAGCTGCTAATCCTGCTCCGAAGGGTGGTGATTCCTGACCCGTGACAGCGTCCCCATCAGCGAAAATAACCTCGGCTGCTACCCCGTCAGCATCAAGTACTCGATCACGAACTGATGGATCATAAGCACCTAATAATCCCGCCGCATTTTCACCTTCCCACTGCTCGATGAAATCAGCATTTAGCTCTTCCTGGACACGTCGATGGTCGTACCGCTCCTGCACGTAGCGGTCAAAATCTTCGTGCAAAGATGAATCTAGATAGGGTCGATAGTCTTCGCATTTCAGGCCCGCGTGTGTGTCCGATGAGACGACGATGTACGGCTCTGATTCACTACTTTGAGCAATAACGGGAATTGTGGACATAACAAGGACTCCTGGGCTTATACGTTTACGAACACTGCCACATGAATAGCCTTTACAAGGACTCCGCCTCTATTTCAGCATTAACAGATTTCTGGAATTCGATAACTTCAGCTCTACGGCGTTCATCTGACCAACCGGCGAACGAAGCGAGTAGCTCTGCAACATTGGGCGCCGCCAAAAGAGTCGCCCTCCGATTCTCAAGCCTCGCACGGGTGCGACGAGACAGAACATCGTCAAGTGTTATTGCCATCTCTTCCTCAACGGCGTAAACCGCCTCTGCGCGCAAGTAAGGAAGACCTGGTATCAACACTTCTCCGAGAGATGCATCGTTGTGGATCAAAGATAAAATATTCTCTATTTCGCAGCCATACCTACGCTCAAGACGGGAATCACCTACCGCATCGCCAACCCCTCTAAGTAACAAACGTCTAGTCCTACAACGACGATACTCCCCGCGAAAGCTACAAATCGCATCCACCACATCTTGTGCCATACGCCGATAAGTCGTAAGTTTTCCTCCTGTCACAGTGATTACGCCCGAAGAATCGGCCCGCACTAGATGCCGGCGAGAAAGGTCTGAGGTTCGATCTTTCTCACCAGTAGCAACGAGAGGACGAAGCCCTGCCCACGAACCAGTTATGTCTCGCTCAGTCAAAGATGCACTGGTAAGAGCATTAACTGCATCAAGTAAATAGTCTCTGTCGCTTCGAGTGCATAACGGTTCATTGAGATCACCGTCGTAATCGGTGTCAGTTGTGCCTATATAGGTATAGCCATCGAGCCAAGGGAGAACGAAAACACTTCGTCGATCGGTTCGAACAGGTAACACAAAGGCAACTTCAACGGGCAAGCGGTGACTTGGGACCGAGATATGTACACCCTTTGCCGGTCTAATGTCGAACGTGTCCGCAACACCTGTGAGATCCTGAACCTCCTCAGCCCAAACTCCACATGCATTAACCACCGTTCCACAAGCAACATTGACAGAACGACCATCTACTTCAATAGTTGCCGATTTGACCTGTCCATCTACGCGGTCAACTCCTGTCAGCGCGCTGTAAGTGACTACTACAGCCCCGTAATCAAGTGCAGCGGTACGTGCCAAGGAAAGCGTCAGGCGGGCATCATCTGCCCACGCATCCCAATATAGGTAGCCGGCTGCGACGAGATCTTCCCTGAGATTTGGAAACCGATTTCTAATGTCGGACACATTAAGACGCCGGTGACGACCTAAGCGTGCACCGCCAGTCAAATCGTACTGCCAAAGAGCTAAGCCAAGAGCCCGCGCTATACGCCTATCAACAATCCCGCCCTTTTTTAGTATTGGCAATACAAAGGGTAGTCCTTGAACAAGGTGAGAAGCATTACGTAAGAGCCGCTGACGTTCGAGTAGTGCTTGATAAACCAGTCCAATTTCTCCTTGCTGGAGATAACGAAGACCACCGTGAACAAGCTTCGAGGATTTTGAAGAAGTGCCAGATGCCAAATCACCTTTGTCAACTAGAGCAACCGAAAGACCTCGAGAAGCAGCGTCGAGAGCAACACCAGCGCCTGTTATACCCGCACCAACAACAAGAACATCAAACCACCTATTGGAAAGTTGCTCAAGAGAACAATTCCGCGAAAAACTTGTCGTAGACCGATCAGACATAGCACTGGGATGGTAGAGGAAAATGCTTTAAACCCCCTAACCATCCGGAGTCAAGGCTCTATAAACTAGCATTTGGTTCAAAAACTTCGAAGATTTTTTGTCCACCCGCCAGCATTACCTAAATGGACTGGCAACTAGGACTCTCTAATAGGGTTGACTAATGCCCCCGAGAGGCAGCAATCTTCACTCATGTCGGAACAAGAATCGGAGCAAGAATCTCTGATGAACTCACCGAAACAAGATGTGACCCATTTAGCTACGGGTGTACTAGAAGAAGAGGCAAAGCGAGAAGCTCGACAAGTATCTCAAAAAATCCTGTTTACCGACGATCTTCTCCCAGGTGTCAACTCAACCGATATCCGCCTCCGCAAGGGAATAGCTATGGGGGGTGGGGCTATGACCTTCCTTGTTCTCTTACTACTCGCTTCACTAGACGAACTTCAAACCGCGGCAATAACCGTTCTAGCTCCCGAAATCCGCGACACGTTCAACGTAAGTGACGGAGTAATCACCTTTATAGCGGCTTCCTCAAGTGCCTTCGTCGTATTCGGTGCTATCCCAATGGGTTGGGCAGCAGATCGAATGCGCCGAGTACCAATTATCGGTTGGTCAAGTGCATTTTTCACGCTAATGGTCGTTCTGTCGGGCTTGGCCACCAACGCTTTTAGTTTCTTCTGGGCACGCTTCGGGGTAGGTATTGCCAAAGCCAATACCATCCCTGTCCACTCATCAATAATTGCCGACACGTATCCCATAGGAATCCGCGGTCGCCTTGGTGCCAGTATGCAAGGTTCAGCACGCTTAGTTGCGGTTCTAAGCCCTGTAGTTGTTGGTGCTATAGCTAGCGCCGCTAACAGCCCTGGCGAGGTAGACGGCTGGCGGTGGGCCTACTACATACTGGGAATTCCTGTAGCCGCTGTTGCTATCGCCGCCTTTTTTATGAAAGAACCACAGCGCGGTCAATGGGAAAAAGTTGACGTTCTCGGCGAATCTTTTGTCGAACAAAACCCGCTTCCTGTTTCTCTTGACGCAGCCTTCTCCCGGCTCATGCAAATCCAGACAGTCAAGACTGTAGTAGTAGGTTTTAGCGCTCTCGGATTCGGGCTCTTTACCGTTCCTGTTCTCGAAAGCCTATACCTTGAAAAACGATGGAATCTTAATGCTTTAGATCGAGGGATTACCGTCACCGTTGGAGGTCTCTTCGCAGTAATTGGCTTGATTTATATCGGCCCAAAGTTCGATCAGCTCTGGAGACAAGATCCCAGCCGATCTCTGAAAATGGTCGGCATCTGTATTGGACTTGGGACTTTGTTCAAACCAATTCAATATGCGGTCCCTAATGTTCCGTTATTTATAGCCTTTGGAGTTCCTCAAACGGTGTTATTCATCGCTGCATTCGCAATGGTCGGTCCGCTGATGCAATCAATCGTCCCATACCGACTACGAGGAAGCGGGACCGCACTTATCACGCTATACATATTCTTCATAGGTGCTGCTGGTGGCGGTCTTATCTCACTCCTTTTCACTGATTCTTGGGGGCCCCGTACAACAGCTCTAGTTCTATCAGTGCCCAGTTCGATACTGGGCGGTCTCATCCTTTACCGAGGGGCACGCCGTATTCGACAAGATCTCTCACTCAACGTCCAAGAACTATTTGACGAACAAAATGAACAAAAACGGATAAAAGAAACCGGCCAAATCCCAGCGCTCCAGATTAACAATCTCGATTTTTATTACGGACCTATACAGGTTTTATTCGATGTGAACTTCGAGGTAAACAAAGGCGAAACGTTAGCGTTGCTCGGCACTAACGGTGCAGGAAAGTCGACGCTGCTACGCGTGGTTAGCGGTCTCGGAACACCAAGTCGAGGAGTTGTTCGCCTTAACGGCCGAACTTTGACATACACCTCGCCACAACTTCGAGCCTCTCTGGGTATACACCAATTGCCGGGAGGCAAGGGGATATTTCCAGATATGACCGTTAGTCAAAACCTAACTATGGGTGCATATATACATCGACACAACCCAAAATCTGTTGATACACGAATCGATCGAGTCCTCACTCTGTTCCCTAATCTCGCAATTAAAACTAGCCAACAAGCTAATTCCTTGTCAGGTGGCGAACAGCAAATGCTCGCACTAGCCCGAGTGCTTCTCCATGACCCAGAAATTTTACTTATTGATGAACTCTCATTGGGATTAGCCCCTTCTGTCGTCCAAGAACTGCTAGGTGTAGTGGAACAGCTCCAAGCAGATGGCCAGACCATCATTGTGGTGGAGCAGTCTTTGAACCTTGCACTCTCAATCGCCGATCGGGCGATATTCCTTGAAAAAGGGCAAATCCGCTTTGAGGGCACAGCTCAAGAACTTCTGGATCGTGATGACCTTGCTCGTGCAGTATTTCTCGGGGAAGAGGGCGGATGAATTGACAACCTTCGACCCAATCTTTCAACCAGGAATAACCGCCGTATGGACCACCCGTCAACTCTGGTTTGACGGTCTAATCAATGGGATGGTGTTCGGACTACTCGCCCTAGGAATCGTCCTCATCTACCGATCTACCCGAGTCATAAACCTAGCTGTTGGGAATATGGGGCTACCGGCTTCCGGTCTCGTGGCCTTGCTAACCATTACCTATAACTGGCCTTTTTGGATCGCATTTCTGACAGCAATGATTGTCGGAACAACACTTGGGGCAATAGTCGAGCGTGCGGTGATACGTAGACTGTTTGAGTCACCTCGGGTCATTGTCCTCGTTGCCACAATTGGTATAGCACAGCTCATGCAAGCCGTGATGTTGGCCTACCCCAGTGTCGAAGGGAGTCGTGGTACTCGGTTTCCGGTTGCCATAGCAAATACTTGGGAAAATGTGATGGGCATCCGAATCACTGGGGCCAAACTCACAATACTTGTCGTAGTACCTCTAATCACTTTGGGTTTGGCTTGGTTTCTCAATCGAACTGTGTTCGGCCAAACAGTACAAGCCTCTGCAAGCAACACTGATTTAGCACGTCTCTCTGGTATCAACCCAAAGATGGTCTCGCTTTTTGTGTGGACGGTAGCTGGCGCTCTATCGAGCATCTCACTAATCATGCTGTCGGGCACTCGGGGAGGGATAACTGGTCTCGATAATCTCGGCCCGAATACAATGGTGAGGGCACTCGCCGCAGCTGTTATAGCTGGCATGGTGTCATTCCCTCGGGCGTTAATAGCTGGTATAGGAATAGGTATTTTTCAGGCCCATATTCAATTTATTTTCTTAGATCAGATGGGTCTAATCGATTTACTGCTCTTTATTCTTGTCGTAGCTGCTGTTGCATTCCAAAGTAAATCGAACCACCAGAGGGATACAAATTTCTCGTTCGCACCCCGGCAACGTCCCATCCCTGAATATCTCCGCCAAATTTGGTGGGTTCGACACCTAAACCATCTGGTATTCCTTGTAACAATACTTTTTGCAGCGTTATTACCTTTTCTCGTTCCTTTACCATCCCGACACCTCTTGTACAGCAGCGTGATCGCATTTGCGATTTGCGCTATTTCTCTTGCGATCGTGACCGGCTGGGCTGGACAACTCTCACTAGGCCAAATGGCGTTCGCCGGTATTGGGGCTCTAGCCGCAGCAGGGTTCAACCGTGGCCTTGAGTTCGGTATAGGAATCGGTGACCGGTGGAATCTTTTTTCCCTGGCTTTACCTAAGTTCCCATATCTCATTTCTATGGTACTAGCAGCCACTATTACTGCAGGAATTGCTGCAGCAGTAGGACTAGGTGCTCTACGTGTCAGGGGCCTCTTCCTCGCTATATCAACTTTCGCTTTTGCTCTAGCCGCACAACAATACATTTACCGTCTACCATTCCTAAGCGACCGCAGCAGCCGCTCGGTCCCATTCCGCCGCGGCAGTCTCGGACCCTTCGACCTGACAACACAAAAATCGTACTACCTATTTTGTCTATTAATTTTTATAGTTCTGCTCACTTCTGTTGCACATATTCGGAAAAGTGGGATCGGCCGATCCATCATCGCGGTTAGAGACAACGAGAGCACAGCCGCTGCCTACACCGTTTCTCCAACCCGTACAAAACTTTTGGCATTTTCTTTAGCTGGTGGCATCGCTGGTCTCGGAGGTGCTCTTCTCGGAGGTTTAGTCCAAACGATCAACCACAGCGATCGGTTTTTCCTGATCGGCGATTCTCTTCGACTTATTTCTATCCTCGTTATAGGTGGAGTTGGGAGCATTCTAGGCCCAGTAGTCGGTTCTCTTTGGGTCATAGGCCTACCTGCCTTTTGGCCCAACAACGACCTTGTCCCACTCTTCACATCAAGTATCGGTCTACTCGTTCTACTTCTTTACTTCCCTGGAGGTTTAACCCAGATTGGCTACACAGCACGGAATTTCTTACTCACTTGGGCAGCAAAGCGATATCCAGAAACCGTTACCAAAACCACACGAGAAACACCTAAAAGCCTTAAATCTGACCCATACAAGACTGCAGCATCTCATGAAAAAAACGCTATTTTGGCCAAAAAAATCTCCGTCAATTTTGGCGGAATCGACGCCCTAAGTGGGGCTTCACTTCATGTAAAAAATGGTGAAGTAGTGGGACTAATTGGGACAAACGGAGCGGGAAAATCCACGCTCATGAATGCAATTGGTGGTTTCGTCTCATCAACTGGCAAAATAGAACTCCTCGGCAAGGATGTAACTGGTTTATCTCCGTCGCACCGAGCCCAAATCGGCCTAGGTCGAACCTTCCAACAGGCTCGTTTATTCCCAGAACTCACCGTCAAAGAGACTGTCCAAGTGGCTCTCGAAGCCCGCGAACGAACCGGCTTTTTCGCAACATGTCTAATGTTGCCCCGCTCGAATCAAGCAGAGCGATCTAAGCGAACACAGGCGGAGGAGCTAATTGATTTTCTCGGTCTTGGACGCTACGCGGACACATTCATTACGGAACTTTCAACCGGAACCCGCCGGATTGTCGAACTAGCAAGTCTTCTGGCCCTCAAAGCGAAACTTCTTTGTCTCGATGAACCAACTGCGGGCGTAGCACAAAGAGAATCTGAAGCATTCGGACCTCTCCTTCTTGCGATCCGCGACGAACTAAATGCAGCCATGCTAGTGATCGAACACGATATGCCGATGATCATGTCACTATCTGATCGTGTCTACTGCCTTGAGGCGGGGGAGATTATCGCTGAAGGGGTGCCAAACGCTGTACGCCACGACCCAAGGGTTGTCAGTAGTTACCTAGGAACCGATGACCGTGCCATCCGACGCAGCAACTTCTGAAACTACTCCGTCGATAAAAGTCAATTACTCGTCTCCATCACCACCGGACTTTCGTTCCAATAAGTCATCACGAATCTCAGTCGCTCCACTATCTGCAACACTACGCTCCGTTACTGTATTCACCCATACTGTCCTCTGTGGGAACGGAATCTCAATACCGTGGTCATCAAACGCCTTCTTTAGACGTGCCCTTATCACACGACCTGTGGCCCATTGCTCACCAGGCTCAGTTTTTACAGCAAGGCGAATCGAAATCGCATCCGCGCCAAAATTCTGAACACCCCATATCTCAGGCTCCTCCAAGATAGTTGCCGAATCAAGTCCTTCTTGCCACACCTCATCAGCAACAGACTTAATAACGCTAGCTGCCAAATCAATGTCTGTGTCATAAGCAACATCTACATCAAGCACTGTCCGAGCCCAAAGCTGAGATGAATTTCCAACTCTGCGAATCTCACCGTTGGGCACTACCCAAACAGTCCCATTTACATCTCGCATAACAGTCGTCCTAAGAGTCACCCGCTCTACCGTGCCTGAAGCACTACCAACATCAACAATGTCTCCAACACCGTACTGATCTTCAATGATGATGAAGATTCCAGCAATAAAGTCGGCGACCAAGGATTGAGCACCAAAACCTATAGCTAAACCGACTATCCCCGCCCCTGCAATAAACGGACCCAAATCTAAACCTAGTTCGCCAAGTATGGCCAAGACAGCCATCGCATACACCGCAAAACTGGCAATACTTCGAAGTACGGCACCTAACGTCATCGCTCGCTGTTTGGATCGTTCTGCCTGTTCGCGAAGCCGATCTAATTTACCTCGAGCACGCCGTCCCAGTCGAGAAACCAGATCGTCAGATTCAATCTGATCAGTTTCCTTAACCCTGGATTCGACAATACGACTAACTAGCCGATCGATTGCCCGACCAACAAAACGATTTAATAACCAAGCACCCAAGATCAGAACAGCTACCTTCAAAGGGCGTTCGACCAACCAACCAATGACTTCTGCCAAAGTTGTATTTTCAGTGGTTTCGTAAACCCACTCACAAATAAAGCCCGGCTCAACTCCACAAGCTTCTGTGAGGGAATGAATAGCAGCATCCATAATTTTCTTACCTCCAGCAGGGCACGGTAGCCGAATAGCTAAGGCTTATTGGCCTATCTGATCCAACCATCAACTAACCAGTGTTCCGAGTGCCCAGGCAAAGACCATAAGCCCAAGAAGAACAAAGAGCAAAGTACGGAATACGGGTGGACGAGCACCCTCAGGTGAATTACTGGGTGGACGAAAAAGTGCAAATAAATTTCCAACAGCCATTGCCCCACCTAAAGCCAAAAGCAACCACCCTAAAAGATTCTCACCAAGAAACATGGGGGAACTCTCCTACCTAAGTTTGGCGCGTTCTAATCTCAAAGAAACTTTCGAGAAACGAAACATACGTCACTGATATCACCCCGGTCTGGCCATATCGGCAAAGCGGGTGAAATGTGGTAAGAACGCCAGTCGTACCGTACCTAAAGGACCGTTCCGGTGCTTGGCTATTATCACTTCAGCGGTGCCAATATCCGGTGAGTCGGAGTTATAGACCTCGTCGCGATAAATAAACGCGACTACATCTGCATCCTGCTCGATAGAACCAGACTCACGGAGATCTGACATCATGGGTCGCTTATCTTGGCGAACCTCAAGAGCACGAGAAAGCTGGGACAGCCCTATCACGGGTGTTTCAAGCTCACGAGCCAAGATTTTTAGTCCACGACTAATTTCAGAAACCTCAACCTGTCGACTTTCCGCGGCTGAACGACCAGTCATAAGTTGGAGATAGTCAACAATCACAACCCCAAGCCCAGTTTCTCCTAGCCGGCTCTTCAAGCGACGCGCTTTGGCTCGAATGTCCATGACTGTTGTGTTCGGATTATCATCAATCCAAAGGGGTGCTTCAGCTAAACGACCAACTGCACGGTTTATCTGTGCCCAGTCATCGTCACTAAGTCGACCACTTCGTAAGCGCTCTGAATCCACTTTCGCATTTGTACATAAGATCCTCTGACTCAATTCAAGTTGGCTCATCTCTAATGAAAAGAGAAGAACCGGGAGTCCTAGATCCATGGAGACGGAAGTCGCGATATTTAGAGCAAAAGCGGTCTTACCCATAGATGGTCGGCCACCGACGATAACTAAGTTACTCGGCTGAAGCCCAGAAAGTAACCGGTCAAAATCATTAAATCCGGTCGCAACACCCGTAATGTGTTCACCAGCCACGTAGCGCGCTTCAAGTTGATCAAGATTCGCATCCAGCAAATCACGCATTTTCGCCATTGTCTCAACCGCCCGACCTTGCCCAACCTGAAAAACAAGGTTTTCGGATTCGTCCACAGCCTTAACGACGTCATCAGGTCGGCTATAGCCAATTTCTGCTATTTCGTTAGCTGCACTTATGAGGCTTCGCAGGGTGGCGTTCTCGTGAACGATACGGGCGTACTTTGATGCGCTCGAAATCGCCGGAGTAGTTGCTTGGAGCTCTAGAAGTAGGCTGGGTCCACCGAGCTGATCAAGAAGCCCTGCGCGTGCAAGCATTTCAGCCACAGTGACAGGATCAGCAGGTTCACCGGTGGAAAAAAGCGAACAAATAGCGTCAAAAACGTGCGCATGCGAAGGCTTGTAGAAATGTTCTGTCTCAACCACTTCTAGTGCATCAGCTATAGCGTCTCGTGAAAGAAGCATGGCGCCTAAAAGAGAGGCTTCGGCATCGAGATTGTGAGGCGGGACCCGACTTACATCTCTCTCCAACCGCTCGCGAAAACGACTAGAGAGAGATGTAGGTCGAGCCTCTTCAACGACAGGTCGAATGCTCGACACTACATCACCATTCGAATCATCCCCACCCGATGAATCTTGAAACGGAAGGTCCTGAGTCACTGTGAGTCGCCACTACTTGGTTTACTCACTACTGTGCTGAAAAACATCTAGCCCCCTAAAACTCACATCATCAAACCCACGCGCTCCAGCGAAGGAATGAGAATGTTTCCTAAAGTTCGTGTCTGTAAAAAACATTTGATACAGAGAACATCTTGCAGGATGATTGCTGTGAGTCACCAGTGGACAGCCGGTGGAAATTCTGGCTAATACCACCCATATCGGTGGATGAAACTGTGGAAAATAGTGTGGAACAATCTCGGTACTTGTGGATGGACCGTCAGTCACACTTCATTCTTCTCCGGTGACCTCGATGCTCACGGGCACAGCTACCTCTTCATGAAGATGAATTGTGAACTCGTGGATCCCTACTTCTTTGACTAAATCCCCTTGAATTTGCTGACGATCAAGCTCTAAACCAACCTGTTTAAAAAGAGCAGCTACTACCTCCGCACCACCAACAGAGCCATATAAACGGCCCTCATCGGATGCTTTTGCAGATGTGGTTAAAACAATTCCCGCCAACCTACTTGCAACAGCTTCGGCATCAGCTCGATCCTCAGCAGCCTGCAACTGTCGCTTACGTTTCATTGACTCAGACTGGGCAGTAATCCCGGCTGTAGCCTGAACAGCTAGACCTTCCGGGACTAAATAATTCCGGGCATATCCTCGATTGACATCAACAATGTCGCCCGTACGACCCAACCCATCGACGTCCCTCCGTAAAAGAACCTTCACGACTCAACCTCGCGGTCTTCTGCACCAGAGTCCTCATATTCGAGATCTGCAGCTTCATTAGCTGAATCTTCAGGGGAGAAGTCATCTCTGTCCCTTTCCTCGGGAATATCTTCCTCCTCATAAACATCTGGCGAATCCACTGACTCTGACAAACCACCTGGAGGTGGGATCGAAGGTCGAGCAGGTGGGCCTTCAGATCGGGGGGCACGCTCATCGCCTCGGCGATCACGTCGTTGCGTAGTAACACGACTGGCATAAGGTATTAGAGCCATCTCCCGGGCATTTTTAACGGCCTTAGCTACTTCACGCTGCTGACGGGCATCATTACCATTGACTCGTCGACCCCTAATCTTTGCTCGATCAGACACAAATTTCCCAATCAAATCCATATCTTTATAATCGACGTAGTCGACCTTTGCGATAGTCAACGGACTGGGCTTCTTACGACCGCGGCGGCTGTCACGCGGCTTCATACGGCGAGGAGGGCGACGTGCCATCAGAATGGCTCCTCATCTGTTGGGAAGTTGCCGGGACTTGAGTTCGACTGTGTGCCACCAGACCGATCCGATGACTGACCATCACGTGGATTCCTAGTGATCTCTGCAGTAGCCCACCTAAGACTCGGCGCAACATCATCTGCCACAATTTCAACCTTGGAACGGCGCTCACCTTCCTGAGATTCCCAAGAACGCTGATCCAATCGTCCATAAACAATGACTCGGGAACCTTTAGAAAGAGACTCGGCCACATTCTCAGCCAGATCTCGCCAACAGGTAATATCGAAGAAAGATGTAATATCCTCTCCATTCTGGTCACGGCGGTTCCAGGCCAACCCAAAATTGGCGACCGGTGCACCCCCGGGAGTAAACCTCAATTCTGGATCACGAGTGAGATTGCCCACAACGGTAACCGTATTGTCGAAAGCCATGTTGCGACTCCTCTCCTTTAACTAATCTCGCCGAGTAAACCGCGTCGGGCGATCTCACTATCGGGCAAGCGAATAACTTTGTGTCGAACTACTTCATTTCGATCTGCTAGCCGAAGAATCCGATCAACAGTGTCAATATTAGGTGCTTCGGTAAGAACCTCTAGAACTACGTAGGTGCCTTCCCACTTATTGTTAATCCTGTAGGCAAACCTACGACGACCCCAGGGCTCAGTGTCAAGCTGGCGAATTACACGCCCATCTTCCGCCTCGATTGCCTCTGTAACCTTGGACAGGCTTATACCTAAAGCTTCCTCGTCCAGATCACTATCAAAAATGACCATTAATTCATAAGCCCGCATGACAGGCTCTCACCTCCTACGGTCCCACCAACAATGTTTGTTGGATGGGGCCCCGTGTTGGGGCAGGGGAACGGATTGTAAAGCTCGCAGGGAGCGACACGAGGCTACCGCCAACTTGCAAGTACGCGCGCTAAATTCCAAAAGCATTAGACATAGAATTTATTTTTCCTAGCGGTGTAACAGTCCTAGAACACAACCAACAAGGATGTCAGATCGAATCACAGATTCTAAGAACCTCGGTATCAGACATCCCATAAGTTTCTTCAACCGACGGAAACGACCCTGAGCGCACATCTTGAGAAAAGCGCCGAAGACCCTCCACACCTTCTGAATAGAAGTCAGCATATCGACGCACAAATTTTGGAAGGATCTTTTGTTCAATCCCCAGGAGGTCATGAAAGACCAGCACCTGGCCATCACAATCGGGACCAGCGCCGATACCAATAGTTGGAACATCTATAGCATCGGTTATAGCTTGAGCCACCGATTTTGGAATACCCTCGAGCACAATTGAAAAACAACCGGCATGGGCCAAAGCCTTGGCATCTTCAACCAGTTCAGCAGCAGTCTCAGAATCGCGAGCTTGAATCTTGAAACCACCCATCGAATGTACCGACTGCGGAGTGAGGCCTAGATGGCCCATAACTGGAATCTCGGCTACAAGTAAAGCTTCAATCATTGAAAGCCGACAACGACCGCCTTCAAGCTTAACCGCCTGCGCTCCGGAGCGAATCAGTTTTGCAGCATTATGAACCGTTTCCTCGATAGAAACGTGGTAGCTCATCCACGGCAAATCGGCAATAACCAGAGCAGCGGGATTTGTGCGCGTGACCGCAGCCGTGTGATAGGCAATGTCATCCACTGAGATCTGAAGCGTGTCGTCGAAACCGAGCACGACCATTGCGACCGTATCGCCAACCAAAATTAGATCAGTGCCCGCTTCATCTGCCATCCGAGCAGAAGGTGCGTCGTAGGCTGTAATCATAACTATCGGATCACAACCATGGGACTTCTTGCGAGTCCGGACCGCGGGAACGGTAAGGGGATTAGCCATATCAAAACTCCTCCACTGTACGGCGCACACGGGCTGCCGGCAGCACTTTAGAGGCTAGCAAACTTACTATCTCTCAACTACGAAGAAGTCCTGTCCTTCATCATTCAGAGCTTCCAAATCACCAGAAACCGAAATACTAAAGTTAAGCACCACTCACCGGAATTATCCGAACTAGATGATTCCAAGCACATGCCACACAAACTTCGATGGTATAAAGAACGTAAATACCTACTCGAGCTTTAAGCCTAACGAGCTCACCTGGCGACGACAGGCACCTGCCATGAGCGGGAAGGCGGGGCCCAAAAACGTAATCGACATTCACCAACTCGTCTTTCCCACAAATAGGGCAGTCTTCACCGGACTGCCGGCCACAGTAAAACGCATTACGACGTAACATGGGCTGGGCATCACAAATTTCATCCTGAAGAAGCGAGCCATTACGAAATCCTTGGATGGTGTTAAATCGAGCCAACCGGTAGTCAACATCAGCTCGAAGGTTCTCTGTAACTCCATTCCTGGTGGACTTATCCAACATGCCTAAACCCAGTCCATAGATCAGCAGGCTTTAGTAAACTTGACATCAAATACACCAGAGGGCAAAAACAGAACGAACAAATCTACGGCTTTGACCACCGTTCCCGAACCCGTCTGGATGCTTCCTCCCTATTAATAAATCCATCACTAAATCGAAGTTCTACCAGCCAATCGATTATCTCACCTACCTTGGGTCCAGGATTCAGATCCAACAAGTCCATTACAGCAAAACCATCCAAAGCCGGTCTCAAATCTTCAAGCTCACCCTCAAAACGCAAACGATCAATTCCTGCTGCTAGTAAATCGATCGAAGAACCGGAAGATTTTGCAATTGTTAAAAAATCATCCAGCCGTCCCTTAGCTTTGGATGCCAAACGCCGAATCGACTCGTCACTCCAATCTTCATCACCGTGTCTACAGATACTTGTTACTCCCGCAAGCAATTCAAGAACCGCTACTCGAGTAGCCGTCGAGAAACATAAGGACCTCAGACGGCTATCAGTCAGTGATACTTCTATATCTAGCATCAACGCAGCGAAGCGACTGTCTAGCTCAGGGGCAATACGAGAGAGTCGTTGAAAAGCCTGATCTTGCTCTTGGAGAGGAAGGGCAGCAAGTTCTGGAAGCAACAGACGTAATTGGCCAGTCTTTTTAAGGAAAACAAAGCCCTCATAAGGGTGAGGCAAGACAATTAGCCTCGACAACTCATCTCTTATCCGTTCTGCTGAAACTATACCTAGACGAGGAACTACGGCTCTAGCTCCCTCCATCAACCCTTTCGCTGGGGTAAACCCATATGCAGCAAGAAATCGTGCTGCCCTCAACATTCGTAAAGGGTCATCCGAAAATGACTCTTCCGGGGAAAGTGGCGTTCGTAGAAGACCAGCTTTTAGGTCGACTTGACCTCCTAGAGGGTCATGAAGAGTGCCACTTATTAAATCTATAGCCATGGCATTTACGGTAAAATCTCGCCTCGTAAGATCATCTTCAAGCTTTCGCGAATACGACACAATAGGCTTTCGCGAATCTGACCAATAAGCCTCAGACCGATGCGTGGTGATCTCTAGAGTACGGCCACCGAGTCGAGCACCGATAGTCCCAAATCTCTCGCCTTGCAACCAAATTGTGTCAGCAATATCTGCAAGTAAATGACGAATTCGATCTGGAAGAGCATCGGTAGTTAGATCGAGATCAGAGTTGTCGGTAGTACGACCCGAAACTAGGTCCCGAACAACGCCCCCGACAAGAAAAAGGCTTTGCCCAGCATCTTCGAATCGTTTACGCAAAGGGCTAAGAGCAAAAGCAACAGAAAGAAACGAGTCATCCTCAGTAAAAATTTTCACTACGAATCCAAGCCGTGGAGATTGACAGCGGCCGTAACAACATCAGCTCCCGGGCCAGCGCCACTAGCTTTCTCTGGACGGTACTGTATACCAATTGCCGCGGCTATCGCTGAGCCAACAGATGACGCTAGAGCATCTAAGACATACCCTCCTTCTAAAAAGAGGATGCTCCGCCCAGGGGAGACGAGACGAACTAAGCGGTTAGTTAAGTCTGCAAAATCACCAGCGGTAAGACCCAATTGTGAAAGTGGATCAGCGCGATGGGCATCAAATCCGGCCGAAACTAGCAGCCAGCTAGGCCTAAAACGTTGAATTGCAGGTCCAACTACCCCATCAAAAGCATAGCGATAGGTGTTGCCCGCAGCTCCTGGTGGAAAAGCCAAATTAATAGTTGACCCCAGACCGGCACCCACCCCAATCTCTTGAGGAGCTCCAGTCCCAGGGTATAAGGGCCACTGGTGACATGATATAAACAACACTCGTTCGTCTCCGTAAAAAACATCTTGGGTGCCATTGCCATGATGGGCATCAAAATCCACAATTGCGACTCGCTCTCCCCCTTCCGCCAAGGCTGAGGCAGCAACTGCGATATTGTTGAATAAACAAAATCCCATTGCGTTGGAAGGCCGAGCATGATGTCCAGGTGGGCGAATCGCACAAAACGCGATATCAGCCACCCCAGACCGGAGGGTCTCTATAGCGGTAATACCCGCTCCCGCGGCTAAACGGGCAGCCTCCAAAGAACCCCGACTCATCTCCGTATCTGAATCCACGCGACCGCCACCACGCCGATCAATGCTCGCTAAAGCCTTTAAGTGATCTGGTTGGTGACAACGAAGTAAATCAATATCAGTAGCGGGCTGTACCGGCTCACAAACAATGGCATCAGCCAAACCAGCTTCAGAAATCCCCGACCACACGGCTCTTAATCGATCCGGCTGTTCGGGGTGATATTCCCCTGGCCGATGATTCAAAAAGCGTTCGTCAGTGATTAGCAAGACGCTCACCATCGAAATGGTACCCGACTAGTTTCTACACAGTGTTTCTACATCCAATTCCAGCCCATCAGAAAATGAAAATCGCTACTATAGCCGTGATCTGGTAGGGGTTCTAATGTGAACATATCAACATAACAATGAAGCTCTCCACCGCCTTACACCGTCAGGCTAAAAGCTACCATCGCGAATTTACCTCATCCAACGGGGCACGTTTTCGGATTGGGCCTCGCCGCGATAATAATCCAGATCTCCAAATAATCCCATTGCCTGGGGCTCCAATAAATCCCAAGGCCATCAACGAGATTCTTGCAACGATTGCAACGAAAAATAATAAATCAATCCTTACTTCGGCTCTCTACCCCAGCCAACAAAAACCTTTCCTCGCCGTTGGATTCCAACCAATAGCAACCTTAAAAATCCTGGGATTACAACTCGAAAGTCTGAAGGAGCCCAAATGCAAATCTAAACGCATGAAAAAATCAGAACTAACCCAAATACTCAGAATTGACTCAGAGACATTTCACCAATTCTGGCAACTTGACTCTCTTGCTTTTCAAGAAATCTGCGACGCAACTCCCCGATCTCACTGTCGGGTAATCAGATTTCATACCGAATCAACAAGAAAAGTTATCGGCTATGCCGTGAGTGGCCGTACAGACAAGCAGGGGTTTCTACAAAGACTGGCAGTGGACCCAGAATACCAGAGAAGTGGATTTGGCCAATCACTCGTCGCCGATAGCCTGAACTGGTTGCTTAAGGGGGGCGCTACTTCAGTGCTTGTCAACACACAACCCGAAAATTCCCCCGCAATCTCCTTTTACGAATCAATGGGATTCACCAAAAACCCCAGCGACCTTGCTGTACTTGGATTCCGCCTCAAATCATTATGAAATCTGGCTACTATCCCCATACGCTTACTCCAGTAAAACATCTTCAGAAATATCCTCCAGGATACAAATACATACTGCTGTACATATTTGCGATGTTGTGCTATTCAGCAGTATTTCTGTTCACTGTCAGCGCTGCAGCAGCACTAGGAGAAGACTCCTCTTCTAGTGGGAGTATCACACTGATCGGTCAATCTCCTTGGATCACCGATGACAAAACCCTCTCAATTGACCTACGGGTTTCTGGCTCACCAGATGGAAGAGCTATCACACTTCAACTTCACAAAGCAATGACTGCTAGCAACATACTCACGAACTCCGAGTTCACGAACGGGGCCAGTGATCTAACAGCAGAGGCCAGTGAAACGGTGACAATTCAGCTGGAAGGCCAACTAAGTGATAGCGGAATAATCTCGCTTGAATCCAACTTAAACCTTCAAAAAAGCCTAGATACACAACCAGCATCTGTTCATCCTCTTTCGATCCTACTCACTGAGACGAACGGAGAAATACTCGATCAGATCGAAACCAAAATAATTCATCTTCCGAAAATTGAAAAAGGTCTTCCACTCTTAACCGGGATATTGCTGGAGGTCGTCGCCCCGCCTCCACTAATGCCAGATAGCAGCACAAGCATTGATACGAAAACTCTCAAAACCCTAAATTCTGTCACGGAGACGCTCTCTAGCCATCCCCTAATCCCCATCGATCTTCGACTTCCTCCAGCAACCATTGCTGCTCTAGCAAGATCAACCGAACCTTCCCATCTAGCACTTCTCCAAGATCTTGCTTCTGTGGTCGGCGGTAGTATCAGAATCGGTTCAACACCTTTTGTCACAGCCGACCCTGAGGCCTGGAGACAAGCCGGGCGAACAGATATCTATAGGGATCTCGTGGATCATGGCGATCTCGCCCTTCTTGACCACCTCGGGAAGACTCCCGACCGCTCAATCGTGCATCTTCGACCTACCGCCATCGCCGAAACGTTAGATCTGCTAAGCCTTTATGGAAGCCAACGATTCATCATCAGTGCAGATCACCTCGATCCCCGCCCAACAAACTCGGGCGAGCTCACACGACCAGTACGGATCCGCGGTGCCGGCGGATCACCCTTTTCAGCGCTAGTAACAGATCCACAACTTGATCGCCAACTTCTAGGCCAGTACGGCCCAGTCGCAACTGTCCAAGACCTTCTCGCCACTTTGGCAATACGAGCATGGGATGAACCGCTAGTACCTCGGATAAGCGTCATCTCGATTGGGGAAGAAGCGGGTAGCAACCCGTTGTTCCTTGATATTTTTTTTGCTGCCATCAAGGCAGCACCCTTTATCGATCTGGCTCCCTTACCTTCTATTTTCGCTTCGATCAATAATTTAGAATCAGAACTAATGAACGAGCTGGTGCTATGGCCTGAACCAGTGATAACGGTGACCGAGAAAGTACGTGACCGCGGCCTCGTTGAAGTCACAATCGAAGCCTACGAAGCTTTGCTCGGTGGGAGCCGACCTGAAGTAACACACCTGGAAGATCTACTCGAAACAACGGTTGCCACTGAGATAACACCTGAAGAAGGAGCGCCGTATCACCGTGCCGTCTATGAAGAAGTTCTTCTGATACTTGATGCATTTGAAGCACCAACAAACCAAAACGTGCGGCTCACTTCACGACGAGCGACAGTTCCTTATACGGTGGAGAATCAGTTAAATAGTCCAGTCCGTGTCGCTCTCCATCTTGAATCAGACGGGCGACTAGACTTTCCTGAAGGCAATATTCTCGAAGTAACCCTCAAACCAGGGAATAACCGAATTCCAATACCGGTCAATTCCAAAACTTCCGGTGACGCTCGTCTCCAAGTAACAGTCCGATCACCTGACGACAATGGATTGCTCCAACTCCAATCTTCACTTCTACTCGTTAGAAGCACTCAACTATCTGGAGTAGGGGTCCTGCTACTAGCTAGCGCTTTGCTCGTTCTTGGTGTCTGGTGGTTCCGAACTACTCACCTTGAACGGAGAAAAAAATCTGGAGCTGCTGGCGACTAGAGTTCTAAGAAAACCAGGGAGGACCAATGACTATCAGGATTGTCACCGACAGTGCGTGCGATTTAACTGATGAAGAAATCAATACTTTCGGCATCGAAATCGTTCCGTTAACGATTCGCTTCGGGGAACAACAACTAATCGATCGCCAACAACTCAGCATTACAGCCTTCTACGAAATGATGGCTTCAAGCGAGTATCTGCCACAAACAGCAGCGCCATCACCGGGCCAATTTGAACAGTCTTTTCGAAATTTGTTTAATTCAGGTGCCGAGCAAGTGATCTGCATAAACCTCTCCCGTAAAGTTTCAGCCACAATAGAAGCTGCCGAAGCTGCAGCTCGGAGCATGGACGAGGACATCCGGGTTCTTGACAGTGGATCCGTCACCTGCGGACTTGGCACTATTGTTATAGCAGCTGCCACGGCGGCTCGTGACGGAGCAACTGCTGATGAAATCAGCGACCTCGTCGAGAATTTGTCTCAGCGGACTCGTGTTTACGCCGTCCTAGATACTCTTGAGAACCTCAAAAAAGGCGGTCGGATTGGCAACGCCAAAGCACTTCTAGGCGGCATGTTATCTATCAAACCTCTACTTGACTTCAGCTCTGGAGAAGTCGAACAGGCAGGTCAACAACGAACCAGAAAGAAAGCCCTAATGTGGCTCCGAGACATGGTCGCAAGCCACTCTAATCAAATTGAACGTTTAGCCATAGCCCATGCAATGGCAGACGACATTGACGAATTTGTATCCCAAGTTGCTGTTGATACTGGCCGTGACGATATCCGGGTTGATCTCGTTGGACCAGTCGTCGCCAGCCACGGCGGTCCACGACTCGTAGGGGTCGGAATACTTCTCAAACAGTAATTTCTCGCGATTTGGCTGCAATCCCTCACAAATAAACAATTCCGATTTCAAGCAACCGGCCCGTTTAGAAAAACGGGTATGCACCAATCAAGGGTTCGATATCACTACCGTCGACAGTAATGGCCTTACAGGATGTAAGTGGCACAACTCCAGATTCCATCATTGCCAATCGGTACAGACTTGATGCCATAGTGGGAGCGACAACCCGTACCGAAGTCTGGACTGGCCACGACACCATTCTTGCACGGCCTGTAAACATTAAATTTATCTATGCCGGTACACCATCTATCGGTTCTGTGAGACTTCAATCTCCCGGTATTGTGGCAATCTTCGACATAGTCGAACACAATGGCCTACCAGTCGTCATTACCGAGTCTGTCGAAGCAATACCGCTTGACCGACTATTGGAAACGAAAACAGAACTTCGACTTGACCAAGTCGTATATCTCTTAGAATCTGTCGCTCATATACTTGTCATCGCCCATAAAGCGGGTATACCTCATGGCGCTTTAAGTCCTTCAAATATCTTGGTCAAAGATGACGGGTCAGTACTCCTAACAGATTTTCGCGGAACACAGTCAAGAGTCCCACAACCTTTCAATCCGAGTACAGATCTAGAACAACTCATAAACTTGTTACACCTACTAGTAAACCACTGTAAGTGTGACAAAAATGCACCTGGCCTTGAACTGCTTTTGACACAAGCATTCGATACATCAGAGGGTCAATATCCAGACTCACTACTCGAGTTCCGGATGATCCTTCAAGACCTAATAGCAACTATAGAACTACCCCCCGAAAAGACCACAGCATCGACCCACCGACGACTATCTACTTTGGCGATTCTGTTTCTGGTAGCAACTTTGCTCGGAACAGCCGTATTCGTCACTACTACACTGCTAGGACAAGGGTGGGCTCTACTCGGCTGGGAATAATTTTACTATCAGAACAAAAAGCTCGAGATCAACGATCAGCTGACCGAACGCCGTCGCGGATACCGAGAACGAACCCACCAGCGGTTGGTAAAACGCCAAGTCGTACGATCAGGCAAAGGGCTAGCTTGGCTTTTTAGACAAACCGCACGGTATGCAAACAAAATTGCCTGACGTTGTGCCTCCGAAGTACCTGGGGCCTCGATCCGAACTGTGGTGTCATAGTTTTCAACAACTAAAAGAGACGAGTCAGAAGTCATATTGACACTTTATAAAGGCAAATTACCATGCTTGCGCTGAGGAAGCTCCTCACGTTTACCAGACAACATCTCTAGACCAGCTACGAGTTTTCTTCGAGTCTCTGCCGGGGTAATGACATCGTCAACGAAACCGTGCTCTGCCGCAATATAGGGATTGGCATATCTCTCAACATATTCTTGGACCAGTTCATCCCGACGTAACACTGGGTCTGTCGCTTCCGATAACTCACGCCTATGGAGGACTTCTACCGCACCTTGTGGCCCCATTACAGCAAGTTCCGCAGACGGCCAAGCAAGTGATAGATCTGAACCAACAGACTTTGAATCCATCACTACATAGGCACCACCATAAGCCTTACGGGTGATGACCTGGATACGAGGAACTGTCGCCTCACAATACGCATACAAGAGCTTCGCTCCATGACGAATAATGCCCCCGTATTCTTGATCGACACCAGGTAAGAAACCAGGTACATCAACAAAGGTGATCAATGGCAAATTAAAAGCATCACAGGTCCTAACGAATCGCGCTGCTTTCTCGGAGGCCTGAATATCTAGTACCCCTGCCAACATCATTGGCTGATTACCAACAATTCCAACCGAACGGCCATTCAATCGTGCAAAACCACAAACGATATTGCCTGCCCAATCAGCGTGATACTCCATAAAATCGCCGTCATCCACTACCACTCGGACTAGCTCTCGCATGTCATAAGGGAGGTTCGCACTTTCTGGCATAAGTAGATCTAACTCAGGGCAAAAACGGTCTGGCGAATCCTCACACGGAACCAACGGTGGTAAATCAAGATTGTTTGCCGGAAGATATGACAACAAAACTTTGACATCGTCGAGGACCTGATATTCGTTATCGCCCACAAAAGTCGCCACACCTGATTTGGTGGAATGGCTACTGGCTCCACCCAGTTCTTCAAGACTGACCTCTTCGCCAGTAACCGTCTTCACAACATCTGGCCCAGTAATAAACATATGGGATGTCTCACGGACCATGAAGATGAAGTCCGTCATTGCTGGGCTATAGACAGCCCCTCCTGCACAAGGACCCAGTATCACGCTTATCTGTGGAATAACCCCAGATGACTGGACATTCCGAAAAAAGATGCCACCATAGCCATCCAGACTCACTACACCTTCTTGGATACGGGCACCTGCCCCATCATTTAAGCCAACAATCGGTGCACCTACTGATTGTGCAAGATCCATCACTTTGTGGAGCTTCTCCGCAAATGCTTCTCCGAGCGCACCACCAAACACAGTGAAATCTTGGGAAAATACAAAAACACGTCTTCCGTCAATTGTCCCCCAACCAGTAACCACACCATCTGTGTACGGTCGCTCTTCTATGCCACTCTCCTGAGATCGATGACGAACTAATAGATCAAGCTCATTGAAAGAACCCTCATCCAGCAAATAATCAATACGTTCTCTGGCCAGCAATTTCCCCTTTGCATGCTGGCGCTCCACCGCTCTCTCTGATCCAGCTTGGAGAGCTTCCTCTCGCCGCTTACGAAGCTCATCAAGCTTGTCGCTCATCGAATAGTCACTCATCGCAATACAGGCTAGCCAAGTAAAATAGAACGATCCTATTCAACTCAAGATTCGGTCCGTATGCCAGCCAATCTCTCAGCTCGATCTAATAGACGAGGGGCATCAAGTTTTTCTAAAACTTCTGCAAAATTTGGCTGCGGTCCGGTCCAGCGTAGATCATCTACAGACTCCATAACCGGGGCCTCTACATCTAGAGTTGCCAGTTGTCTATATAACATTGCTCTTTCACGGCCAGAAGTTAACGCTGAAGCTAACCGTGCAGCACCTCTTAACTCAAGATTCCACTCTTCGAAAGAGTTAGGAATAGCTTCCAAGTGGACAAACTGCGAAAGAATAGTGGATGAGGACTTTGCTCCCCAACCTGGTAATCCTGGTATCCCGTCTGCTGTATCCCCCACAAGAGCCAAATAGTCTGGAATCGACTCTGGGAGAACACCAAACCGTCTAATGACACCATCCCGGTCGTATAGAACTTCCTTCCTCCGGTCAAACTGGACTATACGTAAACCATCATCGACTACCTGAGCTAAATCCTTGTCTGGAGTGCAAACAAGGACTCGACACACACGAGAATCTTCAGCTGCTTTCACGGCCGCCGCAGCCAAAGCGTCATCTGCCTCATAATGGACCATAGGGAAAACGACAAATCCGGCAGCTCCTAGCGCCTCTTCCATGAGTGGGAACTGTGCAAGGAGATCAGAAGGAACATTCTCACCAGTTTTGTAACCTGCAAACATCTTGTTACGAAATGACTCGATCACCTGGTCAGTAGCGATACCAAGATGTGTAGCTCCAGCTTCGACCATATTTAAGACGGACCCAACAACAGCGCGAGTAGCAGCTATCTCAAGCCCATCTTCAGAGATCCTCGAGGGAACTGCAAAATAATGTCGAAACAGTTCATAAGTCCCATCCAACAGGTGTACCTCCACACCCCACCTCTTCTATTCTTGAACAAGCTCGATAAGAGTTCCAAAAGATCCCTTTGGATGAACAAATGCAACGGTTGTACCGCGTGATCCTGGCCGAGGAAACTCGTCAATGGCCTGACCACCTGCAGCGATAACAGAAGCCAGTGCCGCCTTGCAATCCTTCACTCGATAGCCAATGTGGTGTATACCTTCACCCCGAGTTGCAAGAAACTTGCTTATCGGAGAATCCACTCGAGTCCCAGTTGTAAGTTGGATATATGATTCACCAACCTGTATCAACACCTCTTCAACACCATCAAGTTCGACAATTTCACGGTGAGAAACTTCTCCTCCATAGGCCTTTTCATAATAAGAAATAGCCGCCTCAAGATCATTGACGGCTATCGCTACATGGTCAATATGGGTCAATAGCATGGTCTGTCCTATCAGCAATCGGTAGCTAACCCTCTTTTAAGCATCTATCCATTGTCATCGTGGCATTTATGAATAGTGCGGCTAAAAGAAATACAGCCTGTGGAAAACTTTACTTACTTGTAATAGGGTCGTTATTCTTGTAATATAAACGCAATACGTTGGGAAGACCCCTCCACCCAACTACCAGGAAACGCCCTCCGGAACCGTCGGTAGTGCCCGTACCGGCTCGGAGGGCGTTTCCACGTCATATTGCGGGACTTAAAATTTTTTAGTCGCTCTATCGCACATCATTCTCAATGAGTCGACGACGGCCTTCTAAAGCTCGTCCTAGAGTTAGTTCATCGGCATACTCAAGATCTCCACCGACAGGTAACCCACTAGCAAGCTTTGTCACTTCGACCCCCAGTGGTTCAAGTAAACGAGCTAGGTACATCGCGGTCGCATCACCCTCAATATTGGGATTAGTAGCGATAATTATCTCAGCTACGTTCTCAAGGTCTAATCGACTCAAAAGTTCACGGATCCGAAGCTGCTCGGGTCCAATACCTTGGATTGGGTTGATCGAACCTCCCAACACGTGATACCGGCCGCGAAAACTCGCCGTACGTTCTAGAGCCACTAAATCACGGGGCTCTTCGACCACGCACAGTACCGAATCTTTACGCCGAGAATCAGTACAAATATTACAAAACTGTTCTTCCGCAATATTAAAGCAACGGTCACAAAATCGAACTCGAGAGCGCATCTCTTGAAGCGAAGCCGCCAAACGCTCGACCTGGTCTAGGTCACACTCAAGGAGATAAAAAGCAAGCCGTTGTGCCGACTTCGGACCGATACCCGGTAAACGGCCCAACTCATCTATAGCATTTTGAACGGCTTCAGGATACATAACAGCTCTAGAATAAGTCAGTCAGCATCGAGCACACTCACGCCTGGAAAAGCCTCCGTGAAACGCTCAACTACTGACCCGGCGATTGACTCAGCGTCGATCAATTCACTGGGATTAATAACATCATCACTATCCCCAACCGATTTTTTTATAGCACTCGACTGTGCAGACCTCTCTTTCAAATGTTCGGTCTTCTCCTCCACTATCAGACGAATTGGCACCGGTAACCCAAAATGTGTGGCGAGCAAATCCTCGACCTCACCTACAAGTTCTGCGCAGCGCCGCAAATGTGGTTCGTTTGGAAGTGCCATTACAACAACACCATCAGCAGATTCAACGAATCGTCCGGCAGAAAATCTTGCTTTCGCTTTCTTGCCAAGCTGATCAAGTAACTCGTCACCCCAGGCAAGAGCCAAGGCATCACGATCAGGGAATTGGCTTGTGGCTGGTTTCTTGGATGTTTCATCAGGAGCCAACAACTGTGAAGTACCACTTAATGACTGGCTTTCCTCTTGTGGGTTCTCTTCAATTTTGGGATCATCATTCCCCTCAGCACTCCTTAGAGTCACACCGTCTTGAACAGAAACCGAACTACGGGAAGGTACAGCCGGCGGTATAGCTCTACCTTTTATCGAACTTTTGTCGAATACAACATTTTCGATCCGCTCGATCCTCTGCAGCACTATTTTGGACACTGGATCGACTGATTCGTTCTTATCCAAATTAATCAGTCTTATCAATGCAACTTCTAAGTCAACGCGGGGGTCAGGTGCTCGACGCATTTCTATAAGTGCACTACCCAGCATTTCAAGTGATCGAGTAATCTTCGCTGCAGGCACCGTCTCAATAAACGTAACAATTCTGGAACGATGATCACCCGACAATATCTCCAGATCTGAACCCATACGGAGAAGAAAGGCTTCGCGCAATGCGGCCAACAACGCCTCACCAATAAACCGAGGCTGGTACCCACGTCGAAGGCCCGACGCAACGGCTTTCAGAGCCTCAGTGGCATCAGACGCAGCTAATGCTTCCAGCAAATCCATTATTACCAAATCATCATTTATTACTCCACCAGCTAAAACCCGATCAAGCGCCGACAAAGCATCCCGAGCCGACCCTCTGCCCGACCGTACCGCATGTTCCTGGCCTTCGTGATCAATCTTCAGACCAGCATCTTCAACAACTTTTTCCACTAAAGACTTCAGCTGCTCTACACTTAAAAGACCTAACTCAAGATGCTGAGAACGGCTACGAATAGTTTCTACAACTTTGTGAGGCTCCGTGGTCGCAAGGATGAAAACAACATGTTCAGGCGGTTCTTCCAAGGTTTTAAGAAGTGCATTTTCGGCCCCAGGGGTAAGCATGTGGACCTCGTCAAGAAGATAAATCTTCTTACGGCCAGGAGTGCCGAGCGCAACTTTGGCAAGAAGATCTCGGATATCTTCGACCTTGTTATTCGAAGCCGCATCAAGCTCGTGCAAGTCAAATGACCGACCAGTATCAACTGCTAAACACGACTCACATTCACAACACGGTTCGCCATTAACCTGGTCACCACAATTGAGAGCTTTAGAGAGGATCCGGGCTGCCGTAGTCTTACCCGTACCCCGTGGTCCGCTTAATAAATATGCGTGATGAACTCGGTCATCGCGAACCGCATTTTGGAGAGCCGCAACTACGTGTTCTTGGCCATACATCTCACTGAAACGTCTAGGTCGATAACGTCGGTAGAGAGAATTGTGCTCCATATACGAGCCACCCTACAGCGACAAAGCAACAGGCCTGGGCGCGCGGCGTATCAATAAATCTGCGGAGGGAGTGGGATTCGAACCCACGGTGACCGAAGGCCACTCACGCTTTCCAAGCGTGCCGATTCGTCCGCTCTCGCATCCCTCCAACAAACACATACCGAGCCCCTCCCGGTATGGTCTTAGAAGTTAGGTTAGCCGCGGTCTAAGCCTCCTAGTGAACCGCGAGTGCTTGAAGCCACAACTAGATATCGTTCGCTCCAGACCTGTCTTCGGGTGTGGTGGTCGGGTCCTGTGTGACTAGGACCCGTGAATCGAGTCAGGGCCGGAAGGCAGCAGCTCTCAGCGAAAATTCCTAGAGTGCCACAGATCGCCTGGCCACCACGCCCGAAGGCGGGTTCATCCCGTCTCAAGGGGATATGCCAAAAAACGGCGAAACATGCCCAAATAAAAACCGACTCGTGAATGCACGATTATTGAAATGAATCCTTTCATGATAGAGAAACCTGGTTATACCTCCTAAGGTCACGTTTATGAACGATGACCAACTGATGTTGATCGCCCTCGAAGAGGCTCGATTAGGTGCCAATTCTGGTGAAGTACCTGTCGGCGCGGTAGTGGCGTTGGAAGGCCAAGTACTCTCCCGACGCCACAATGAAAGGGAAGCTCTCGCCGACCCCACCTCCCATGCTGAAATCCTCGCACTGCGGGACGCAGCCAGAGCAATAGGCTCCTGGAAACTTGAACAAGCAAGTCTTGTAGTCACGTTGGAGCCATGTCCGATGTGTGCAGGCGCAGCGTGGGCTTCACGGATTGGGAAGGTGGTCTACGGAACAGCAAATATAACGGCTGGAGCGCTCGGCTCTCTCTACCACTTTGGATCAGATCCGAGACTGAATCATGAGTTCTCAATTGTTCAAGGTCTACGCGCAAAAGAATGCAGCGGGCTGTTGATCGATTTTTTTAAAAACCAGCGCTAGATAGTGACTAAACCATGACCCGGTTGGTCAGTTGGGCGGTATTAGCTAGTCTCCTCGGCGGAAGGTTGCCAGAGCGGACGAATGGGGCGGCCTCGAAAGCCGTTGTGGCCTCCGGTCACCATGGGTTCGAATCCCATACCTTCCGCCAGATGGTCTCAAACAAAGGTTGAGACCATCCGCGCCTACTGACACGAAAGGTAACCGTAGAATCCTAAATCTCTGACTAAGCACCGGTCCTCATCGTTGGTGGGAAACGATGAGGACCTAAAGCGAAAGTCAATAAGAAAACGGCCAGGTCTGGAAATATGCTTTTACGCGCGCCCAAATGCCAGCAACCCCCCGCGGTTCTAGAAGCAAAAATCCAGCTATTAAAACGCCGTAGATAATATGATTGAGCGACGAAATCGACACAATCCCTTCGATTCCACCCTTATCGCCCGCGACCGCAGGCAAATCCACATCCTTCGCTAAACCCTCGATTATACGGGGGAGCCCACCGAGTAAAAGGGCCCCGATTATCGAACCATGAACGGTACCGAGCCCACCCAGTATGATGATAGCTATATATTGAATTGAAACTAAAAGACCAAAGTCAATGGGACTTATATAACCCTGTAGAGGGCCAAAAAGAGCACCTGCCAAGGCAGCTACCGCACTTGAAATAGCAAACGCCATGGTCTTGTATCTAAATAGATCAACTCCAATAATCTCTGCTGCAAGATCTCTATCACGGATGGCCTGAAGAGCACGACCGGGCCGAGCACGCACTATGTTTTTCAGAAGTAATGCTACGAGTGCCACGGCCCCCCAAATGAGCCAAAAGAAGGATTGATCTTTATCAAATTGTTGTCCAAACACACTGAGATTTCGAAAATCTAGCGGACCGATTTCGAGTGAAGCTTTTGAAACAGAAACACCGGCATTTCCACCTGTGGCGGACTTCCAGTTTCTAAACAAGTGATCGCCCACAAAAACCATTCCCAAAGTAACAACAACCAGGTAATTACCTCTTAAACGAAGAGCAAATGGGCCGATCACAAGACCCACAAGAAATCCGGCAGTCACCGCTCCTGGTAACCACAACCACATTGGGATATTCCAAGTTGAACCCGCATAGGCAGTTGCGTAGGCTCCAACAGCTACAAATACTGAATGCCCCAACGAAACTTGGCCAGTGTAGCCAGTGAGCAGATTCAGACCCAGTGCCCCAATAGCGAAGACACCGGCGTAGTTCAGCGTTGTAAGGGTCAGTCCCCAGCTGTCAATAGTTCGGACAAATGGGAATGTCTCCCAGCAAAGTGGAAGCACAAAGTAACAAAACATCAATGTCATCAAGCACAGGCGGCGGAGAGGTGAACCAAACAACCGAAGGTCGTCAAGATACTTAACAGTTAAATGACGAGAGGGGCCTCTACGACAAAAAGCAATCAAACTCGATGCACCTCTTTCGTCCCAAAAAGCCCATAAGGCCTAACCATAAGGACTACGAGCATTACGAGAAAGACCATCACTCGGTCAAATCCCACCCCGAGCCATTCCAAGTCCCATGCTGGTTGGTAAACCTTTGTCAGGTTTTGAACGATCCCGACCACAAGCCCACCTACTACAGCTCCAAAAGGTGAATCGAAGCCACCTAAAATCATGGCTGGAAAGGCCAAAAAAACGATTAGATCAAGATTCGGAGTCAGCTGGGCTATGCCCGCAGCAGCTGTAGTGCCAGCTAAAGCGGCCATACCGCCGCCAATTCCAAATGCCGTAGCAAACACCACTCGATGTGAAATTCCGTTTGCAACAGCTGCTTCATGGTCAACATGCGTAGCTCTCATAGCCACACCTATCCGACTGAATCTATCCACACAAAAAAATCCAGCAAGAGCAAGAGCAGTGAGCAATAACGTCCAAAGCTTTGCGTGTGAAAAGATTAGTCCAGCAGTCCTACTTACACCTAAACCCCACGGATCGCCCATTGAAGATTCTGTAAAACCCCAAACCGAAGGTACAACCTGCTTTATCACGAAGAGGATCCCTATTGTGACCATGATTGAACCGAAAACTGGTAACTCCCGAGCCTGACCACCACCCCAGCGACGCTCAATCTCCCTAGTTAAAACCCAGCTAACCAATCCCAATACCAACCCGGCAACAAATGCGGCTACTTGATTCCAGCCATTGTAAAATAAGACCGCCCAAGCGAGTAAAGCCGAAACTACACCAACTAACTCTCTCAACACCCATTGCAGTAAAAGCCGTTGCATCAAAACCCCAATGGCCGCTGTAACAAGCATTGAGACAAATAAGGCAAGGTAAAAGTTCCAACCCCAGGTTTGGCTAACGTTGTAGGTCATAAAAGCACCCACAAGAACCAGACCACCCTGAGCAAAGTTGATGATGCCAGTAGCTCGGTAGATGACTACAAAACCCAGCACTAAAAGCGAATACTGAGCGCCTAGGGCTGCACCATCAAAAAGCCCCTGTAAAAACTGAATCATAAATTGAGACCTCCACTGCAACCCGGAAAACTATTCATCGATACATCCGATCGATTAGTTCAGTGAATTGCTCCTCTATAGCGGAACGCTTAACTTTCTGAGTAGCAGTAAGCTGCCCATCTTCGTGATCTAGTTCGAGTGGCAAAAGCTCGAAATGCTTGATTGTCTCAACTCGTGCGAATTCGCCATTGGCCTCATCAATCGCTTCTGCAACCAGATCACGGATCTCGGGTTTACTAGCTAAATCCTGATAAGTGGTATACGGGATACGTCGCCTAGTCGCCCAATCTCCAACAGTGTCGGCTTCTATACCAATTAGTGCCGTTAAATAACGCCGCTTATCACCAATTACCACGGCTTCCCTAATATAAGGCGACATTTTCAATCTATTCTCGATCTCTGACGGAGAAATATTCTTTCCAGCCGCCGTGATAATGATGTCTTTCTTCCGATCGGTGATATAGAGATGACCAGCATCATCCAAACGACCTATATCTCCCGTATGAAGCCAACTATCAACAATTGCGCCCGCGGTGGCCTCCAGATCCTTGAAATAACCCAAAAACGTTGCTTCAGAGCGAGTCAGGATTTCTCCATCATCGGCGATGCATACCTCCGAATTCGGGAGGCTTATACCCACACTGCCGAGACGAATATCATCTTCTGGTGTAAGAGTGGCAACAGCTGTGTTTTCTGTCATCCCGTAGGCTTCTCGCACCGGAATGCCAATAGACCGAAGGAACTCTAAAACTTGAGGTGCAATCGGTGCCGCTCCCGATAACGCGCTCCGAACTCGGGACATACCTAAACGCTTCCGCAAGGCACGAAAGACCAGCATCCAACCAATACGGTAATAAATGTGATGAAGGAAACTATAGGTCCCCTCTATTCGACGTCGCTCAAGAAGAACCGCTTGGTGTAACCAAAAGCGAGAAAGGACACGCTTGAGCCAGGTAGCGTCAGCGGTACGAATATGAACACCAGCCAACATCTTTTCCCAAATCCTTGGGACACCCAAGAAAAAGGTTGGTTGCACTTCAGCTAGATCCTGAGTAAACGAGTCAGGGTCCTCACCAAAATTAACCACATAACCAGCGGCAACGGCGTTTCCAACAGATATGACCCGTTCAGCTATATGGCACAACGGAAGATACGATAAAACTTCGTCCTGTTCGCCAATATCGAAAACAGACGACCAGGCTTCTGAAGCCACATGAAGATTGCGATGACTCAACATCGCGCCTTTCGGGGCACCCGTGGTTCCAGAGGTATAGACAATGACAGCAACATCCACCGGATCAATCGATGCAATCTTTGCACCAAAATCTCCTAACGTATTATTCCCATCACAAGCTCGCCCCTGATCCAATAATTCTGCGAAAGTCAACACACGGTTATCATCTAGGGTTCGAACCCCACGAGGGTCAATGACAACTATGTATTCAAGAGCAGAAAGGCGATCCCATACTTCCAGAGCCTTATCAAGCTGCTCTTCGTCCTCGGCGACCAAAACCTTTGCTTCAGAGTGACCAAGAAGATACTCGATTTCAGCAGCTGGACTCGTTTGATAAACACCCACCGATACAGCAGCAAGAGATTGGATTCCAAGATCGGTCCAAACCCATTCAGGCCGATTCTCAGAATGAATCGCGACACGATTTCCAGCTGAAACACCGAGAGTGTCAAGACCCTGAGCTACCCATCGAGTGTGATCCGCTACATCCCCCCACGTGTATTCTTGCCAGATACCTAATCTACGATGTCGCATAGCTACAGCGCTTGGCCGATTAGCAGCATTCAATAAAAGTTTCCCTGGCAGTGTCTCTGGAACACCAGCAGCAATCTGAACAAAGGCCAAAGTTATTCCCCTAGATAGGCAGCAATAACCTGCGGATTCGTCTGTATGTAAGCAGGTTCTCCGATAGCAATAGTTCGACCAAAGTCAAGAGCCATAACTCTGTCAGCAACATCCATAACCATTGCCATGTCGTGTTCTACAAGAATCACGGAAAGTTTTAGCTCGCGATTCACTTCGAGAATGTAGCGGGCCATGTCTTCAGTCTCTTCAAGGTTCATACCAGCAACCGGCTCATCGAGTAGCAATAGACGCGGCTCCATAGCTAAAGCTCGCCCCATCTCAACACGTTTCTGTACACCATATGGGAGTAAACCGACCGGAGTTGAGCGATGGGGTTGTAATTCAAGTAGATCAACGAGCGTCTCAATATAGCGACGGTGCCTAACCTCCTCATGCCGGGCTCGCCCCAACCACAGTGCCGCGGACAAGAATCCTGTTCGCATTTTTAGATGACGACCCAACATGAGATTGTCGATTAAGTCGAGATTCATAAACAATCCAAGATTTTGGAAAGTTCTACCAATACCCCGTCTCGCTATTGCCACGGGACGCTGCCCAACGATATCAGAACCTTCTAGTTGAATTGAACCCGTCTCAGGCCGATAAACACCATTTAAACAATTGAATATGGAAGTTTTACCCGCCCCGTTCGGACCGATAATAGCGAAGAGCTCACCCGATATAACAGAGAATGACACCTCTTCAAGTGCCGTCACACCCCCAAAGCGGAGGGTAACACCCTCCACCTCAAGTACATTTCTCTCAATCATTAGGTACTCCACCGTTTACGCCGCCTATAAGTCTTAACATCTTGAAAAGAGCGTCGGCCGGCTTCACCTACACCCAAATAGAACTCACGCACATCGGCATCCGCTAATAGGTCCCTGCTTGTACCTTCACGAACTATGCGGCCATTTTCTATGACATAACCCCGATCAGCTATCGAAAGTGCCATGGTGGCGTTTTGTTCGACCAGAAGCACGCTCGTCCCTTGCTCATTTATATTGCAAATAATGTCCCGAATCTGTTGGACAAGTTTGGGTGCAAGACCGAGCGATGGCTCATCTAGAATCAGCAGTTTGGGTGAGGACATTAGTGCCCGAGCGATAGCAAGCATCTGCTGTTCACCACCAGAAAGATAACCAGCCGGATCTGCTTCACGTTCAGCAAGGATTGGGAAAAGAGTCATGACACGATCACGAGCTTCTCGAATCGCCCGACGAGATCGAATGGCGTAGGCACCCGCCCGGAGGTTCTCTCCGACGCTCAGTTCGGCAAAAATACGACGCCCTTCGAGCACTTGTGTCAGCCCACGGCGAACTAACCTTGCCGGGTCAGATCGGTCACTTGGAATACCAAGAAAGCTCACCGAGCCCTTTGTTATTTTTCCGCGATGTATCTCTAATAAACCAGTAATCGCTCGAAGCAGGGTGGTTTTACCAGCGCCATTGGCGCCAAGTAACGCGACAATTTCTCCTTGGCCTACCTCAATAGAGACACCGCGAAGCACGAGTGCCACATCGTTATATACAACTTCAACATTGTTGACCAGTAGAACCGAAGCGATTTGTAAAGGCTCCGCTCGATCCAAAGTACTGCTTCCCATACCAAGGAGGAACCTATCCAATAGAAAGACCCGCGTAACGCCATATGAAAGTAAAAAGGGCCGCAAAGCTACCGCTGGAGCTCCAAAAGCCCCAGCGGTAACTCAATCAATAGATCTCAGCTATAAATCAAAACCGGCAGCATGTTCACTTTGAACCACAGCAACTGCCTCGACACCATTGGGCAGCTCAGGATTAACTCGGAAAATGGTACTAGCCGTAGCTGGTACACGATTCTCAGGAATGTCATAGCTGTACTCGCCCGATAGCCCCTCGTAGTCGAGCGTTCCAATCTGTGTGGACGCAGTCAGAACGCCCTGACGAGAAAGATCACCATTGGCAACCGCCTGTTCGAGTACCGCTTCAGTAGCCATCGCCATCACATAACCAGCCGCAAAATAGTAATCGGGCTCTTGATCTGGAGCAAATGTGTTCATGCGCTCAACCAAGGCTGCCATGCCCGGCACAGAATCATCACCCCAAGTCCATCCGTCGCCAACGATTACAAGATTTTCTTCCAAGTAAGATGCGAGCGCGGAAAAAGCCAAGATATTTATCCAAACTGGTGATTGACCTAACCACGTTGGAGCAAAACCTGCCTGTGCTGCCACACCAAGAGCGGCACCCGTAGTACTTGGCAAGGCAGTCAACCACACCACCTCACAACCGGCCCCTTGGAGCTGCTGTATTTGGGCGCTGTAGTCAGCATCTCCTGAAACATAACGAGCCGTCTCTGCAACATTTAATCCTAATTTCTCGGCAATAAACTCCAAGCCAGCTAGGCCAGCATCACCATATGCATCATCCTGGATGAAGCTGCAGTAAACCTGATCTACAGTGCCACCTCCGGCAGAAAGCCACCAATCAATACCGTTAATCACCTGAATCTGGTAGGGGGCGCCCCATGGCACAAGATTAGGTTCACGCACCCAACCTGACTCCAGTGAAGCTGGGACCGCCATAATTCCATCGGCTTCGAGAGATTCGAGTGCCGCAGAAACTATTGGTGTACCAAAAATATCACCAAATATCGCAACATCATCTTTCATCTCGTTGTAGAGCTGGATAGCCACACTCGGGTTATACGTACTATCAGCTTCAACTACTTCAATGGCATATTTACCAGCAATACCACCCTTGCTATTGAGGTACTCGAAATATGTCAGTGATCCAGCATGTAGCGGATTACCGATTATCGACGCTGGTCCTGTCAAATCGACAATGGCACCTACTTTGATGGTATCACCATCAAATCCTGGGGCTTCTTCGGGTTCTGGGACTTCGCAGCCTGGGGCGTCGGTGACCCAAACACAGGTTGGGATAGCACCTGATTCAAGGTCAGCTTTAAGAGCCACGAGCATCTCCTGCACGCTGGCAGGCACCGAATCGGCATGGTCGTGGAACG
>Ga0310344_10000145_pt1 | contig 59160 bp, 54 predicted proteins | sample HC15DNA20200_MG_FD_203801 | JGI IMG/M metagenome (GOLD analysis project Ga0310344, IMG submission 203801) | Marine microbial communities from station ALOHA, North Pacific Subtropical Gyre - HC15-DNA-20-200_MG | ecosystem: Environmental > Aquatic > Marine > Oceanic | place: Pacific Ocean: North... | reverse complement strand
TCCTTTGCGAGAATTTGGAAATCCAGTTGCAGATATGATTAATCCAACCACATATGTGGAGTTTCAGCAGGCAGTTGATGAAGTCTTCGCAGAGGGTTATCAAAATTACTGGAAATCCAATTTTCTTAAGGATCTTAATGAAGATGCGGTAAATATGATAATTGATCACGTTTCAAAGGCTCCAGCTCCTGAAACGGTAGTTTTGATTGAACAGGTGGGCAATCAGGTTAAACGCGTTTCATCTACTGAATCTGCTTTTAACCATAGGGATGCTCGATTTAGTCTGCTGCTTTGTGGCATGTCCTCCCATGCTGATGACGCAGAGAAGGTTGTTTCGTGGACTAAAGATTTTTGGAATGCAATGTCACCATTTACTGCAAGTTCAGTTTATGTAAACTATCTTGGTCCTGAAGATCATGAGGGTGAGGACCGTGTGAAGGAAGCGTATGGATTGGAAAAATATAACCGTCTAGTTGAATTAAAAAATAAATATGATCCAAATAATCTATTTCGTATGAACCAGAATATCAAACCGACGGTTACGAAGTAACTCTACACAGACATAGTTTAGATATAAGCTTCGATCATTTCCGCCGTTTTGCTAATAATAAACTACTATTTTTCTGTTTGTTGCAGGATTAACCTTAAAGCTTTAACGACCTCTGCCTTATTTTTGTTGGAAAGGCCTCTTGTAACAGAGGTTTCGAGTTCGTTGAATCTAGGTAGTAATCTACGAAATATGCGTTTTCCCTTGCTAGTTACCTCAATAATACGGCGTCTGCCATCAGTATTATGCGGTTGCTTTTGGGTTAATCCTAAACCTTCCAGGGTTTTTAGCACTCCTGTTAGCGTACCCTTCGTTATTCCTGCTTCTTCAGCTAGAATACCTGGCTCTCGTGGCCCCCAGATCCAGAGTACCCATAGTACCGTGAAACCTGAAAAGGAAAGTTCATATTTGCTCAAAAGTGTATATTCCGCATGATTGCGGAATGAATTAGCAACGCGGAAGACATTGGACATGACTGATAATGACCGAACATCTATATTTAGGCGTTTTATTTTATTAAGAGCCTCATGTTCCGCTTTGGATATGCGAACACTCTTTGTCATCAATTAAGTCTCTGGAAGGTTCTGTCGCTTTAGTGTAGTACCTGATTTCCAGGAAAAACCGATTTCACGCCAATACCCAGCTATTAGTTCTTTTGGAAGTAGTCTTTCAAGCTCCTCGACGGGTGAGTGCTCTACTGAAAGAGTGAACGGGCCTGTAAATGTCCTGCCAATATCAACATTATAGGCCGACATGGTAATGATTTCGTTTAGACTATCGCTACCATCATTTTCTATAGAGGGCATTAAACGGTTATGCAACATCGGCAGCGCATTAACAAACCCTGCATGCTCACTGGGTTTCTCAATTTCAAAGCTTGCATGGAGTAGGCGCCGGTCATAAGCTGCAAGACTAGCACCAAACTTACCGCCCGGTTCAAGTCTTGGCCCGGCTCGCCCTACTGTAACTGGCCTAGTGAGGGATACAGAGGCAAGTTTTTTTGGATAACCCTGAAATTGTCCCCGTATCATTGCAAAGTCTGCATCGACCCATATGTATGCGCAGCGGGAATAGAGTTGATCTTGAAACTTGCATCGGACGACAACTAATACTTCCTTATATTGCGCACGTACTGGATCAAGAATTTCTTCAAAACTATCAGAACAGGCTTGCCAATCCGCCCATATAACTGCGATAGCACCTGGATCCTCATCTGCTAGCGCAACATCATCGGGCAATAGTGCTCTAACCGCAGCAGGGTCTGTTCGGTATTCGAGCGTTAGCATAGTACCTGAGTAGTGCCAGGGCGGCTCTGGTAAAATCGAAGACTTACCAGTTTGTGTTCTCGGAAACATGAAGCCTTTCATCATTACCTCAGCGTTGCTTAAAAATATCTCATGGAATACATATCTTGTGCTATTTAATACATCAACTAGGAGTATAAGATGGAGTTAAGAAGAATACTTTTGGACGGCTATCCCGTTGTTGTAAAGTTGGAGGGAGAGTATTTAGAGGCTGGTGATGGCCGGAGGGTAAAAGAAATTGAAGCTCAGCATCTGCCACCAACAACGCCTAAAAAAATTATTTGTGTCCATCTTAATTACAGCAGTAGGGTTGAAGAGTATATTACAAAATTGCCACCTGCACCAACATACTTTCACAAACCTGTTACTTCCCTTAATAGCCATAGAGGAGATGTTGTCAGGCCAGAAAGGTGCAAATGGCTAAATTATGAGGGCGAAATTGCTGTGGTAATTGGCAAGCAGTGTCGTAATATTTCTATTAACGAAGTGGCTGGCTATATTGCAGGTTATACTATCGCCAATGATTATGGTCTCCATGACTTCCGTGAAACAGACGCTGGTTCAATGTTAAGGGTGAAAGGATCTGATACCCTGTGTCCAGCAGGGCCCGGGGTGGTTGCGAATTGGGATTTTCAGGGAAAGTCAATAAAAACTTATGTTAATGGAACTTTGGCGCAGGACGGTAATACGAATGAGATGAAATGGAACATGCATTATCTGGTAGCGGATATTGCGCGCACTATTACTCTCGAGCCAGGTGACCTCCTCCTTACAGGTACTCCCGCCAATAGCCGTCCTGTGAATCCGGGTGATATTGTTAAAGTGGAGGTGGAAGGTTTGGGTTGTCTTGAGAATAGGATTGTTCAAGGCCCATGCCCGATAAATTCAGATATTGGTGCGCAACCTACTGAATCAGAGGAGGTTGTAGCTACGGCTATGGGAGGTGATTGGGAATTTCGAGGAATAAGAGCTCCGAGAGGACCTGGTGCGCAGCACTATAAAAGTGATTTAGAGCGAGACTAATACTAAATTAGTTATTTTATATAAGTTTAGGTGCTGAGAATGGTCGCTGAGATATGTATTTCAACATCAATTGGCTGGGGTTAGTTATTGAACTGAATCTTCCAGAATTTGGATTGTTTTTAGGTCACTATGAAAATCTAAAGCGTAGTCGCCTCCTTCGCGTCCGATACCACTAATACCTGTGCCGCCAAAAGGAGCAGTAAGGTCCCGAATTAAAAAACAGTTAGTCCAAATAGTTCCTGCCCTGAGCGCATTTGCGACACGGATGGCTCGGTCTTTACTTCCCGTATACACAATTGCAGCAAGTCCGTAGGGTGTGCTGTTTGCTAAACGGATTGCTTCGGCTTCACTACTAAATGTCTGAAGTGTAAGTACAGGGCCAAATATTTCATTTTGGACTACTTCTGATGAATTAGATTTTGGCTCAATGAGTGTTGGTTCATACCATAAACCATCATTAGTCCACCGTTTTCCGCCTCGAATAATTTTATCTCCGGCTGACCTAGCACGATCAATAAATCCTGAAATTCTTGAAAGGTGATCGGGATGAATAACGGGAGAGATTGTAGTGCCTGATTGGCGGCTGTCGCCTAAGACGTGTTTATCTGTTTGTGCATGAAATGCTTCTAAAAAAGGTTCTTTAATTTTCTGGTCAACTAAGAGTCTTGTACCAGCCATGCACACTTGACCAGAATCATCATACTGGCCTGCAGCTTTATTAGCAGCTGATATAATATCAGCGTCATCAAATACAATTAACGGACTTTTTCCGCCAAGTTCAGCAGTGAATGGTACGATGTTTTTTGCTGCAGATGTGCCTATACTTATGGCGGTATCTGTCGAACCAGTAAATGAAATACGCCTGATAGAAGGGTTGTCGGTAAGTAGGGCCCCGATTTCCTCACCTATTCCCTGAACAATATTAAATACCCCAGGAGGGAAGTTTGCTTCCTCAATAAAGTCAGCTAGTAAAGAGGCCGTTAAAGGGGACCATTCAGCTGGTTTGAGAATGACAGTATTGCCAGCTGCGAGGGCAGGCGAGCATTTCCATGAGGAAAGCATAAAGGGTGCGTTCCACGGAGTAATAACTAAAGCGGGTCCAGCTGGCATTCGGGCAACCCGGTTATTTGTTCCTTTAGATGTCCATTGACGTTCCTCATACGTTGAAGCCAGCTCCGCATAAAGGCGAAAATTTTCAGCGGCTCGTGGAATGACACGTTTACGCAGACTTTCCTCTAGCATGGCCATGTCAATACACTCTATTTTTGCAATCGTGCTGATATTCGTATCGATAATATCAGCTAGTCGGTTCATATATGCTGCTCGCTCAGAGGCTGTTTTCGAAGCCCATAAGGGAAACGCTTTGTTAGCCGCTTCTACTGCAAGGTTAGCGGTATCTAAGTTTCCTCTGCTAATCCTAGCTAGTTGATTGGACCAATTCAAAGGCGAGCGATCTTCAAAAGTATCTGGAGAAGAAATTCGCTGTCCATTGATATAATGATCAGGAGATACAGCAATACCCTCTATTTGTATTCGTTTAGCCAATCTGTATTCTCCGATAATTTTGATATTGTTTATATGAAATTAATGTAGGATGCGGTTTCCCAGTCACTTGTATGATTAAGATAATCGTTCCATTCTTTAGTCTTAATTGCAAAAAAATGATCTACCATAGACTTGCCGATAGCGCCGGTAAGTTCATTATCATTCATAAGTGCTTCCAGAGCAGAGCCCAACGTTTCTGGTGCAACGCAGGTACTGTCGGCATTCTCAATACAATCACCTGTTTCTTCGGGGGGTAAAGAATATTTGTTTATCACTCCAAGGAACGCTGCTTCTAATATACACACGATAGCTACATAGGGATTTGATGCGCAGTCTGGGAGTCTCCACTCCAATCGCGTAAATTTGCCCCGTTGTTCGGGAATTCGAACTGTTACACCCCGATGATCATGGCCCCAGTTAGCCCAATAACCGGCGAGATTGCCAGGTCTAATGCGCCGATATGAATTTACAGTTGGGGCAACGAGTGCGGTGAGACCCTCATGATGGTGCAGGAGACCACCTATAGATTGTTTTGCTAGTTTGGAGAGGCCGTCCGTATTGTTTTTATTTTCCATCGCATTATTATTCGCTTTGTCACTAAAACTTAGATTAACGTGGAAACCACTGCCACCACGATCCGATAAAGGTTTCGGCATAAAACTTAATAAGAAGCCGTTCTCTAATAATAATTCTTTCGCCATTGCTCTTAATAAAAAGGCATCATCAGCCGCTTTTAGTGCATCCGTATGCGAGAGGGTAAATTCAAACTGTGGCCAATCATATTCCGTGTTAATTAGTTGAATGGGTAACTCACAATCAATTGCTTTTTTCCATATTAGATCTACAAGACCGGCAGGGTCTACGCTCTTTCCTGTTCCGTAGACAAATGCACCTGGAGTATCATACGGCACCCAGCTACCATTTTCATGTCTCTGGAAAACAAACCCTTCTAACTCAATTCCGATTTGGGGCTTAAGGCCACGATCTTGCCAGGTTGATATAGATTTCTGCAAGCGGCTTCGGGCACATAATGGGAGCGGGCTACCGTTTCTATGAAAGTTTGCTACTACTACGCCTGTATTTTTTTCCCACCCAGGCCGGACAGATTCGATATCAAATGTTGCTTCCATGTCCGGCAACCCTTCAAGCATCATTGCTCCTGGCGCGGGAACCATGACCCGATCATAACCAAGTGCATATGTACCAATGGAGAGATGTGTGGTTCCAGTTTTTGCAATTTCGGGCGTCAAATATTTTCCCCGAGCAAGATTAAGGTGGTCACATGCTAAAACCCGTATACGGTCATATTTGATCATCAGAAAACCTCATTTAAAATAGGAGTGATATCGACATTATCTGAACTCTCTTTAAATGTAGAGGATACTTTAAACCACCTGCACTGAGAGCGGTAATGTTTTGATACCATTAATAAAGTTGGAACGAAGGTGGGAAACGGGGCCTGACTGGCTTACACACTTAACGCGTTTGACAAATTCTTGCAGAACTATTCGGGTTTCAAGTCTAGCTAGCCACAGTCCAAGACAGTTATGGGGGCCACTTCGACCGAACGCAAGGTGGGGGTTATTTTTTCTAGCGAGATCAATTTGATGGGGTGCATCAAAAAACCTCCGATCTCTGTTACCAGCAATAAACCATAAAACCACCTTGTCATTTGCCTTAATTAGCTTTCCATGACGTTCAGTATCTTCCTGGGCAGTGCGCCTAAAATGCATTGTCGAGGAGGCCCACCTGATAAACTCATCTGCTGCAGTCTCCCATAAATTTTCATCAGCATTTCGAAGTTGTAGAAACAAATCTGGCCGATTTGCAATCGCATGCAGAGACGAACTGATAGTGTAACGCGTGGTGTCATTTCCAGCTGACACGAACAGGGCAAAAAAGTTTTTATATTCGCTTTCCGAAAGGCGCGTGCCATCTTTTTTAGGTTGTAAAAGCATCGTTGTAAGGTCGTCTCCAGGCGATTGAAGACGCAATTCAGCTTGTTTTTCAGCATACTTAAAAATCTCGAGTCCAGCGGGTGAACGGAAAGGAGCAAACCGATATTTTTCTGTATCAACCTGATCAATAACGTGGTCCGTAAAGTCCGGGTCACTATTTGCAATCATTTGATTTGCCTGTTTAACCAGCCACTTGTCATCCTCTTCCGGTGTTCCTAGAATCCGTCCCAACATCCTCATGGGCAATGGTTTTGCAATTGCGTCTAAAGCTTCAAATTCTGAATTTCTGAGGGCTTGCTCTATGATTTTCGTAGCAATCTCGCGTAACATTGGCTCATACGTATCAATAAGTTTCCGTGTAAAAGCCTTGTTTACTAATTTCCGCTGCTCTGTGTGTTGTGGAGGGTCGAGCTCCATTAATGACCGACGCTCTTCCATTTCTTCCTCTGTCATTTCTTCTAAACGAATGCCTTTAGTCGTGGTGAATTTTCGATAATTTTGATTGAAATCCACAATGTCATCATAACGGGTAATTGCCCAAAAACCGGATCCGTTTTCTTCTTCAAACCATGCAATGGGGTCTTCTTCGCGTAATCGATCAAAGGTGTTGTGCGGCACGCCCTTTGAAAAAGCATCATGAGTCGCGATATCAGCATACCCGTCATCATCCGGTGCTGCAGCAAGCGGGGTCCTTAGTTTCATAAAATTAACCAATTCCAAGACGTTAAATTGAATTAAACAAAATTGCTCATAAGTGAATTTGATGGTAGTATGGATCCGAACTATTTGTCTAGAGAGGACAGATATATGGGCGAAATAATTGGCGCTGGAATTTTATCCCATGTGCCTACGATCATGTTGCCAAAGGAGGTGCGCCTACATTTAAATAAGGGTAACGAAATATCTTTGATACAAGGCTTTGATATATTACGAGATCAGGTGTTCGCAGATTTATCCCCTAGTGCCGTAATAGTATTTGACACTCACTGGTTTTCAACAGTGGAATTTTTGGTAAGTGGACATAAACAACGAAAGGGTGTTTATACCTCTGAGGAGTTGCCTAGAGGAATGTCTCAGATTCCCTATGAACTTGTCGGTAACCCTGAGTTAGCGTGTTTAATAGCCGCCGAATCTGAAAAGACAGGTATCCGTTGTACTGCTATAGACGACCCGTATCTTCCGATTAATTATCCCACAATAAATCTTGCGCACTACCTAAATTCTGGAGAAGCGTGGCTCTCAATGAGTATTTGTCAAACGGCTTTACCCGATGATTTTATGGCGATAGGCACAGCGGTTGCTGAAGCCATAAACCTGTCTGACCATCGGGTGATTGTTCTTGCAAGCGGTGGGCTAAGTCACTGTTTCTGGCCACTTCGGGAATTGCCTAAACATGAAAGTTCAGATCCCGAGCATATTCGCACTGCAGAAGCGCGTATTGCGGACGAAGAGAGAATATCCTGGTGGGAGACGGGTGATCATTCTCGGGTAATTGAAACCATGGAAGAATATCACGAATTCAAACCAGAAGGCCTTTTTGGGCATTATTTGATGATGGTAGGTGCAATTGGTGGGGTCAATTGCAGTGCGAAAGGTCGGAGGCTAAGTAAATATGAAAATGCAGCCGGTACCGGGCAAGTGCATGTTTGGTTTGATAAACCCTCAGCTGGTTGGGTAAGCTAAAAACCGTGTAGAAAGCAAATATCTTGTTTGATAAATATAATTCCAAAGTTGTTTATGACTTTACTTTATAATCGATCAGCTTCGGTTCGCGAGTAAATTTCCAATAATCAACCAATCTCCAGGGCATAATAGAGACAATACGGCCTGATTGATTTTTGTACCAACTGGTTATACCGGGATGAGTCCAAATTAGTTCATCATGTTCACGGTCAAGTTTTTGGTTGTAGTCATCATGAACTTTTTCCAAACACTCGATTTCAGTTATCCCGTTTTCAATCATTTTCATTAGAAGGTTGAGTACATAACGTACTTGAAGCTCAGAAATAAAAATTATACTTCCACCGTGACCGAGATTGGCATTGGGTCCATACAGAAAAAATAAATTAGGAAAACCAGGAGTTGTCATACCTAAGTATGCTCTGGGGTTATCGTCACCCCAAAGTGTATTTAATGACAATCCATTTTTTATTGAAATTTGAGTAGATCCTAATGTTTGACTGGCATTAAAGCCTGTAGCAAAAACTATTATATCAGCGTCGTATTCTTCTCCATTTTTAGAAACTACCGATGTTTCCCGTATTTGTATAATAGGATCGGTTACAAGTTTAACGTTATCCTGCCTTAGTGTTTTGAACCAGTTATTATCAACCAGGATGCGTTTTCCGTAGGGGGGGTATTTCGGTAATGACTTTTGTAGGAGGTCTGGGTCCTCTCCGAGTTCCTCGCGGATATATTTTGTAAGTAAGCTTCTGTGACGATCATTTCTAGCATTTAGGGAACGCTGCGGATGCGCCCAGTCTGGGTCTTTTCTGACACTAGCTAATAGACGGTCACTAAATCTCCATACTAGACTGAATCGATACCATTCAGCATAAAACGGGACGAATTTTAAAAGCCATTTTTTTTCTGGACTAACTATTCGGTGGTAGTCTCGGGTAGGAATAGCCCATTGAGCACTGCGCTGGAATATGACGAGCTGGTCTACTTGTTTTGCTACGGAAGGAGCTAGTTGCATGGCACTTGCTCCTGTTCCAATTACGACAATTTTCTTGCCAGCTAACGAGAGATTTTCAGGCCATCGTGCAGAGTGAAAGTGCACTCCTGTAAAGTTATCAATGCCAGGAATATCGGGAATTTTAGGTTGATTTAGTTGGCCAGTTGCAAAAACAACCACGTTTACAATTTTAGTTTCTTTGACGCCGTCTCTATCAATAATTTCAACATGCCAAAGAGACGATTCAGTATCAAATTCTGCACTTATAACTTCCTTTTCAAACTGGATGACATTATCAACTTCGAATTCTTTAGCACAGTTTTTTAGGTATGTTTCTATCTCATCGCCTGGCGAAAAATACTCAGTCCAATCCATATTCGGCCAAAAGGAATATGAATAGAAATGATTTGGGACGTCGCAGCCTACACCCGGGTATTTATTTTCATGCCATGTTCCACCTAATCCACGATTTTTTTCTACAATTTCAATGGGTATGCCGGCTTCCTTAAATTTTATAGCCGCGCACAGGCCGGACATGCCAGCTCCTATAATTAGGCATTTAAAACCATTCAGGTTTTGTTCTTCTGGTTGTTTAATCCACATGGCCTTTCGCTCTTCGAAACCCATTTCTTCAAGCATCATTTCAAGATATTCTGAAGGAATGGCTTCCCCAACGCAGACACTCATCATTTCCACATATAGTTCTCGTGAAGGATTTTGTGCTGTTTTGAGTTTGCCGTCAAAATAGGCCAAAAGCTTCTCGCAAACAGCTATGCGAATTTCATTTTGCAACGTCGGTGATAGGCCCCCAGACTCGTCTGGAAAAAACGCAAGATCTCGAGCAGGTAGATACGGATGTTGGATCCACTTTTTATCCCCAGTAAGTTGTAGCAGAACCATTAATAGAATTGGAATGTCAGCTTTTTTGAGATTCACCATTAATTCTTTTTTTGATATTTTTATATTGTTCAATTCATTCTCCGCAGAAACTTGAGCTATCTGAAAAATACTTTTTAAGAGGGGCAGTCATTTTATTTTCGTCTACCTGAAATAATTCAAGCAATACATTATCTGGTGCCATGCACATTGCATACGACCAATGCTCAAAAGTACGTATTGGGTTTCGAAGATTTACGCCAACTGACTTTAGATGCAGATAAAGTTTTTCTAGGTTTTGCACTCTTATTCCAATATGATGTACAGAACTGGGACAGTAATCTTTGGGACGTTGGTCATAAAAATGAAGTCTGCCTTCCCCAATTTTAAGAAATACATTTCTTGAATTTCCCATGACTCCATCGAACTCAACTTTCGCATTCAGGCATTTTACCCACCAATCTATTGTAAGTTGTAAGTTGTTCGTGAAGAGGTGTACATGGTGTAAATGAAGTTCGTTCATACCAATTGTTTCTGCTGTTAAGTTACTAGGGTGCGACGAATGTAGGCACTGACCTCACCAGTAATAGTAATAGCTTCAGGAAGAGCGAGAGGCATGCTCAGGAAACCATGTAGCATATCTTTACAATGCAGGTGTTCAACTTCACTGCCCGCCTTATGAAGTGCAGTTGCATACGCTATACCTTCATCACGCAGAGGGTCCAGTCCTGCAGTCACCATTAAGGTCTTCGGCCCCCTTTGGATATTAGAGTTATATATGGGTGAAGCCTTAGGGTTCTTCGGGTGACTATTATTAAGATAGAGTTTCGAAAACCAGTCCATTAGTGGTTTGTCTAGCAGATATCCTTCTGCGAATATATTACGTGAGGGAAAATTGCCAGTTAGATCTGTCACCGGGTAAATTAAGGTTTGATGATTTGGCTGATCGGCATCACTCAGACCTGATAATGATGCTATTATCAGGTTTCCTCCAGCGCTGTCTCCCATGATAGACCAATTCTTTGTTTGCACACCAGCAGTGTTCAAGATTGATGATCTAGCTTGTATGGCCGAGGAGATGTCTTGTATAGCAATTGGCAGAGGGTGTTCCGGAGCTAATCGATATTCAATAGAAACGATTGGAAGCCTAATTCGATTGGCAAACCGTCTACATAAATGGTCATAACCTTTGATGCTTCCAAGCACCCAACCTCCTCCGTGTACGAACATAACTAATGCTTCATAACTACAACTTTTACCCCAATATATTCTGGCTGCTATATTTGTTCCGTCCGAGGAGCTTATTGCAATTTCTTCGGTTTTATGCACCTCTTCCGATTCTAATTCCAATACTGAACATCTTCTTTCAAACTCAATTCTGGTTTCCTCTATAGGAAGGTTAAAGAGGGGCGTCAGATTAGCCTGTTGAGCCCTGGAAAGAAGTGTTTGTACATTTTCGTTATCTGTTTTACTCAAATCAGAATTGAGTGCCTCAATTGATTTTTGAATGGGTAAAATTGATAATGAGGGTTTCATATCTGGAAATCTAAAAACATTAATTTGAACATAGTATTATTAATTCACGGTCTAATTGATAGGAATTTTATGTTTAAGTATTTTTCCGTTTGCACTGTGTGGCAATTCTTTCAGAAATACTACAGATTTAGGAACCTTGTAACTTGCAAGTTGTGATTTGCAATATTTAATTAAATTATCCTCTGAAAGAAAAGATGCTTTCTTTAACACAATGAACGCACGACCTGTTTCCCCCCATTTTTCATGGGGTACTCCCAGTACCGCGACTTCATCTATCTCGGGCATTTGATAAATAACCTCTTCAATTTCTGCTGGGTAGACATTTTCGCCACCGGAAATATACATGTCTTTCCAACGCCCAACTATTGTAAGATAGCCGTCCTGGCTTAAGCTTCCTGCATCACCGGTCTTAAACCAGCCGCCTGATATAAAGAATTCTCGATTTTTATCACCCAACCCCCAATACCCACGCATGACCATTGGGCCTCGAGCTACAATCTCTCCGACGGTATCCGGATTAACAATATGATTGTCTTCTTTATCAATGACGCTGATATCCATATTCATTAAAGGGGGGCCACAGGATCCCACTCTTTTTAGAGCCTGATCAGCTGGCAAGGACGTTGAAACCCCACATAATTCTGTCATTCCCCAGACTTGGGGTATTTTTGCTCCATGCCTTGAGTATACCTCTATTAATGTAGATGGTACCGGTGCCCCGCCTGAAGCTATAACAAGTCCATTAAATTGGGCATTATCAAACTGTGGAAGGTTGCGAATCATTAGAAGGTTGGTTGGTATTGCGAGGGTGTGGGTGATGCCTATCTGATCATCTACCATGGTTTCTAAGCATGCTAATGCATCAAACTGCCGCATTAAATAAGTTGTTCCACCTACCAGAAGGCTTGGGTTTGCGAACATAAATAGGCCACTTGCATGGAATGTGGGAGTATAAGTGAGACCAACTGATAGGTGAGTTAATCCATATTCTGCACCAAGGTTTACTGCCTGTAGATAGTTTTGCCCGTGGCTAAGCATTGCTCCTTTGGGTCTACCGGTAGTGCCTGACGTATAAAGAATATGCCAAATATCAGAGTATACGGGATCGGTTAGCTCTTCTATCCGGTCATTTCCATGCAACTGAGCTTCAAAGTCTGTATTATTTCCGATGGAGATCGTTTTGCAACCATGTTGTTTGGAGCACACAATATCAGCGGATTTAATGAATCGCTCATCCGCAAATAATATTTTTGGTGTAGCATCGGAAAGCATATAGCTCAGTTCCGGTTCTGCTAAACGCCAGTTTAGAGGTAGAAGAATGGCTTTAAGTCTGGCGCACGCTGCCTGTATGACAAATATCTCTGGACAGTTTTGTGCTAATAATGCGACGCGATCACCCTTGGAAACGTTGTGTCGGCGATGAAGGAATGCGACGCAATTGTCAACCTGTTTATCCATAGCGCCATAAGTCAGCTTTGACCCAGTTTCATAATCAACTATCGCTATTTTTTGCGGTCGTCGTCGCGCGTGGTGACGTATCCAATCGTGAGCCCTCAATTCACTCATTTTTTACTCCGCATCACAATTTCCAATTGTTAACCTTGATATTCGGTTTCTTATTTAACTTAGATCTCGTGTTTCAATCGTGAAAGTACTTCCGTGGAAAATAGAGTTATATTTCGTTCGGCCTCGTTTAAAGGCATTTCCGCATAAGAAAATACACCTATGAAACTTTTTGCCCCTGTAAGTTCAGAAAAATTTGAAATCTTTTTGTGACATTCGTCTGGAGTGCCATAAACCTGTAGTTCCAAGAAAAAGTCAACAAACGCTTCTTTTCCGTATTTAGAAATTTTTTCGGCTATATTTCCGTAATATTCATATCCTTTCATATTACTGAGAGGTTTTCTTGCAAATTCATAGTGTTCCAATACTGTATTCAAATATTCTCCGATATAATGTCTTGCCATCTCTTTTGCTCGTTGGCTATTTGTATCACAGAATGTCCAACCAGCTAGGATTGGAGCAGGGGCTTTAGTTGCATTAACTTTAGAGTATATTTCACGATAGTTTTCTAACTCTTTTAACACCTCCTTCCATGGCTTTTGAGGTATGATTAACAAACCCACCCCTAATTTAGCCATAATATGAGTAGATTCGGGTGAAACGGCGGCAGCATAGGTGCGCCCTTTAAACGATTTAAAAGGATAAGGTCGTATGTCTACTTTTTTTTGCTGTATATATTTGCCTTTATACTCACAGAATCCGTTTTCCAGACCCTCCAGTAACATTTCTGCAGATTCTATGAATCTTTGCCTACTTTCACTCATTGGTATACCGAATCCCTCAAATTCAATTCTTCCCGCGCCCCTCCCCATACCGAAAATAAATCGGCCATCGGACATATTATCGAGAACAGAAATCTGCTCTGCCAGTCGTATCGGGTCATGCCAAGGAAGCACGGCAACCATTGAACCTAGCTGAATGTTTTTTGTCCGGGCGGCCATCCAGGTAAGAAATTGTATTGGATCCGGGCACATAGTGTAACCTGTGAAATGGTGTTCAACGGTCCAAATTGAGTCGAAGGCTAAAGGTTCTGCTAAATCTGCTAATTGGAGATCATTTTTATAAACCTCTTGATCCGATATTTGTTGTGTAGGATTTTGAAATATGATCCCCATACCTACATGCATACTGTATTTTCCCCTTAACAAATATTTTTTTGCGTAATAGCGGTAAAGATTTTAAAAGTTAGATTTTATATTAATCGATGGAAAAGATAAGAGGCAGGGATACGTCAATGATAATCTAAAAGAAACAATTAGTTGTTCAATTATTAAGATAAATTAAACTCTTATTAAAATATACAATATTAGTATTAATTTTAAGAAAGTGAAATTTTTCTCTACTACAAATTGTATGGATATTATAGTGCGTTTAAAGGTAAAAATATATGAGACCTATTTGTGGCCCAGTATATTGTTATCCCATCAAACAAAACTGTACTAAATTGTTGAGAATATTATGTTTTGTAATGTTGGGGGTTTCTATAGGGTTTAGTTTCTTGATCATATTGATGGGTGGATCAGATATCTGAGATTATTTTTTTAACAGTCAGAAATTTTGTATTGGTGGTATTTATATTATGGGCGTATTTGGTATTGGACAGCCAGTCAGGCGTAAGGAAGATGAACGTTTCATAAGGGGAAATGGGTGCTATCATGATGACTTAGCAGAAGATGGCCACTCACATGTTGTATTTGTGAGATCTTCTCACGCCCACGCAAAAATCGTTAGCGTAAATTCTGATGTGGCAAAAGCATTGCCAGGGGTAATCGCAGTTTGGACGGCTGTAGATCTAAAAGAATTTGATCTGACTGGATTCCCGTGTCTTGCCAGTATCTGGATTCCTCTTGAGCGTGGTGACGGAAAGCCAGCTGCTTACCCTCATAACCCGTTGTTGGCCGAAGGTCGAGTACGGCATGTTGGTGAAGCGGTTGCTATGATTGTTGCGGAAACATTGAAGGTTGCAGAGGAAGCAGCAGAGCTTTTTGAAATTGTGTATGAAGAGCTTAATGTAGTTGTAGAAACCGACAAGGCTACGCTGAGCGATGTTCCTCAAATTCATGATGACGTTCCGGAAAATAAATCCTTTGTTTGGAACCATGGGGATCGAAAAGCGACCAATTCTGCTTTCTCTTCAGCATCTCATGTAACTTCGATTAGCTTGGTTAATAATCGTGTAGCGGTCATGCCCATTGAACCACGGGGTGCAATAGGCGAATACGATACCAAGGAGGGCAAGTATACATTAATTACAAACGCTCAGCATATTTATGATACGCAATTAGTTGTGAGCCAAGTTCTCAAAGTTGATAGAGAGGCAATACGCGTTGTTGCAAAAGATCTCGGAGGAGGTTTTGGCGTCAAATACGTCAGTTACCCAGAACAGGCACTGGTTCTTGTAGCTGCTAAACACCTAGGTCTTATTATCCGCTGGACAAGTAATAGGGGCGAAGCATTTCTTTCGGATACTCAAGCCAGAGATCATTATAGCAATGCAGAACTTGCGTTGGATGACAATGGTAAATTCCTTGGTCTTAGAGTTGAAACAAAAGCAAACCTTGGGGCTTATGCTTCAAATTTAGGCCCAGTATGCCCAAGTATTTTGTATACAAGAATGTTATCTTGCGCCTACCGTATACCATGTATTCACGCCGAGGTAACGGGGGTATATACGAATACAGTATTTACTGATGCGTATCGAGGGGCAGGGCAACCTGAGGCAATTTATCTGGTTGAGCGTTTAGTGGATAAGGCCGCGCGGGAAATGAAAATTTCTCCAGATGAGATTCGCCGCCGCAATTTTATTTTACCCGATGAAATGCCTTATACCACGCCCGTTGAAATCACTTATGACTCAGGAAATTATCCAGATGTTCTTGATCGGTGCCTTGCCCTTTCTAATTGGTTAGAATTTCCGAATAGGCGGAATAATGCCTTGAAGGAGGGTCGATATAGAGGAATTGGGTTAAGTATGTATGTCGAAGCTACGACTGGAGATCCTCTAGAGGAGGCAAATCTGCATTTTTCGGAATCTGGAAGGTTAGAGGTTTGGTTGGGTACTAAATCTTCGGGTCAAGGTCACGAAACGACTTATGCACAGTTTTTAAATGAATTGCTCAGCGTACCGTTTGATAAGATTGATGTTATGGAGGGTGATACTAAAGAAGTTGCTATTGGGGGAGGAACAGGAGGCTCTAGGTCTATTTACATGGCTGGAATGGCCTTAAAAGATGGGGCTGAAAAGGTTATTAAAAAATGTTTAGAAATTGCAGCGGTAATGCTTGAAGCTTCTGTTAAGGATATTCGTTTTGATGAAGGTGAATTTCGTATTATCGGCACAGACCGTCGGGTGGACATTATGGCTGTTGCCCAAGCGTCTTATGATTTAAGCGATTTACCGGGGGATGTAACACCAGGGTTGGATACCAATGGACGCTATGATTTTTCAGGTGAAACTGTGCCAAACGGTTGTCACATTGCAGAAGTTGAAGTCGACCCTGAGACTGGCAAGGTTCATATTGTTGATTATTTCTCTGTTAGTGATTTTGGAAGAGTAGTTAATCCACTTTTGCTCGAAGCCCAGGTTCAAGGAGGAGTTGCACAAGGCTTGGGCCAAGCATTAATGGAGGAGGTAAGGTACGATTCTAATAGTGGTCAGTTATTAACAGGGTCATTCATGGATTATTGCATGCCTAGGGCCGATGATTTGCCATTTTTTATGTCCGAAGCGACGGATATTCCTTGTCCAACAAATGAGCTGGGCGTTAAGGGTTGTGGCGAGGCAGGTACAATTGCAGCCTGTGCTACTTTTATTAATGCAGTGATTGACGCATTGGCTGATTTTAATGTCAGGCATGTAGACATGCCAGCAAGTTCAGAGAAGATCTGGCAAGCTATTAATAATTCAAAAGACAATTAAATGGCCCAATAGAGCCTTTATATTATATCACCTCTCATACAAATGTGATGCTAAGGCGTCAGTTTGATTACTATTAGTTGATAATAACTTGCGTTTTATATTCATTTAGTCATTACCATTGTATTGGCGTGTTATCGTAATTGATGAATTCGCCGGTGCGTGGAGGCATGTAATTATCGATCACCTTCTTCATTCCTGAAATGCTGTCTGGAATTTTAACCGGGGCTGCATTTGTGCCCATATCTGTTTGAACCCACCCCGGGTGAAATGCAAGGGTGCGAACATTGCGGTCAGCGAGGTCAAGCGACAACCCTTTTACAATTAGATTTAGTGCGGCTTTAGAGGATCTATAGGGATAGTAGCCAGCATCTGTAAGTTCTGTAATTGATGCCATATAAGTGGAAACAAAAATCATAATTTTTTCTTTTGAGGCAGCCACGTGATCAACAAATGCTTCACACACCTCAAATGGAGCTAAAACGTTCACACGCATCACCTCTTCCCATGCATCATAATTTACTGAGCCGAAAGCTCCGTCTTCTGGTTTGTCAAATACTGTTCCCAATATACCCGCATTATTAATTAGTCGATCAATAGAGACACCCTTGAGTGAATCTGCCACGGCCCTTATATGTTCAGTATTCGTAACTTCCATACGATGAATAGTCGTACTATTTGATTGTGAGGCTAATCTATTTAATTCATCAGCACCATCGGGGTTTCTACAGCACGCGTGAATTGTAAGACCTTCGTTTTGATACTGTCGGACGAATTCCAATCCTAAGCCTCGATTAGCGCCAGTTATAAGGACACTCGTCATTTTGCATTCCCCTTTAAAATTTATGTTCAATTGTGTTAGCTAGAGGCATAAAGATAATAGTAAAAACTAGCCTAATTAATATAATTTTGCACAAAAATATACCTTATACTGACCATTGTATTTTTTATATGAAGTTAAAGCCGGTCTATTAAAGTTTGATTTGTAGGTTAGGTTAGTAACTTTCGGGGTATAGCCCGGATGTTCGAAGGGTTTTATAATTAATGAATGATGAAAACTAAACTTAAATACCAACCAAAATGTTATTCCATTATTTACATAAGACAACTTCAGTAACTATAGAGTGTATATATCATGTTTCCAAAGACAGACTTTTCTACTGTTTTTTCATTATTTCAAGATTCTTCAAACCGCGTGCCGGAGGGTGGCTGCTTGTGTGCGCCACCCTTGAAGGGAAGGCCATATTATTCAGATGGTTTCGAAATAAGCTATGGTGAGGCTCAAAAAATTGTATTGAAGCTAAAATCATCTTATTCTAATGCGGGTTATGGTTTAGGGCAACGGGTAGCATTGCTTCTTGAGAATCGGCCTGAATTTCATCTGCATTGGCTCGCTCTAAATGGTTTGGGTGTCAGTGTTGTTCCAATCAATCCTGATTATCGTGAAGATGAAATTATATACCTACTTGACCACTCAGAATCTATTCTAGTGGTCTCAATTCCTGAGAGGCTGGCAGACCTTAAATTAGTAGTAGAAAAATGTAGTTCAAAGATTCCTGTCGTTGATATCGAACAATTGGACATTGAATTGCCGGAGGCCTGTATAGAGAAATTCCCAGAGAAACCAGATATAGATTCTGAAGTAGCACTACTTTATACTTCTGGTACAACCGGTCGTCCTAAGGGGTGCATTCTAACAAACCGGTATTTTCTAAATGCTGGCAGGTGGTATTTGGAGGCAGGGGGTCTTATGGACATAGAGTATGGACATGAGCGCCTCTTGAATCCCTTACCGCTATTCCATGCCAATGCTATGGCTATAAGTAGCATGGCAATGTTTTCATCTGCTGGATGCATCATAATGATTGATCGTTTTCACCCTAAAACTTGGTGGTACGATGTGTCAGTGTCGAGGGCAACCATTGTTCATTATCTAGGTATAATGCCACCAGTACTTCTGAACCAAAAACCGGGTAGATATGACGCATTACATAATGTAAAATTTGGTGCTGGGGCAGGTATAGACCCAAAACATCATAAAATTTTTGAGGAACGGTTTGGTTTCCCTCTAATCGAAGGCTGGGGGATGACGGAGGTTGCTATGCCTGCTTGGGCAAGCTTGGAACCAAGACAAGTAAATACAAGAGCTTTCGGACAGCCCCTATCTGGTTGTGAGGTTCGTATTGTGGATGATCACGATAAAGAGGTAACCGCAGATACGCCTGGCGAACTAACATTGCGCATGTCTGGAAGTGATTCACGAAGGGGTCTGTTTTCAGGTTATCTTAAGGATGAAGAGGCGACGGAAGTCGCATGGAAAGGCGGTTGGTTCCATACAGGGGATACGGCGTCACGTTCTTCTGATGGCATATTAACGTTTATTGATAGGAAAAAAAATATAATTAGAAGAAGTGGTGAGAACATCGCAGCTGCTGAAATTGAAGCGGTTTTGCAGTCTCACCAGAAGGTTGCACAAGCAGCAGTTATTGCGGTTCCAGATGAAATTCGTCAGGAAGAGGTTTTGGCATGTATAATCCTAATGGAGAACACATGTTCAGATTTAAATACTGCTCTTAAATTACAGAATTATTGTCTGGGTGAGATGGCATACTATAAAGCGCCAGCGTATATTCTTTTCGTAGACACTCTTCCTGTGACAAACACGCAAAAAGTCAGTAAGGTAAGGTTGTTTCCGACTGAGGTTGATCCTCGCAGTGTTGATGGCTGTTTTGATTTACGTGAGCGTAAACGCAGGAAATAAGTTAATAAATTTATAGAAATAGAGAACCAGGCATATGGTGGATGTGATTTATCTAGCAGTAGTGCCACCATCTATTGGAAGCGCAACCCCAGTAATAAAACCTGAAAGATCAGAGGCTAAAAACATAACTGTTGCAGCTATATCCTCGCTTTTGCCGACTCGGCCAATAGGAATGTGTTTTTTCAGGGTGTCTCTTATTGCCTCAGAGGAAAGGTTTTGGTTTTCCCAGCCCATGTCCATCATCGGTGTGTCTATATCTCCAGGACAGACAGCATTAATTCGAATATTGTCGCTAGCGTGGTCTAGTGCCAAAACCTTTGTAAACATAATTATTGCACCCTTTGTAGCGCTATAAGCAGCTAGGTTCTTGTAGCCTATCAAGCCACATTCGGAGGACATATTAATAATTACGCCACCACCTTGGTTTTTCATGTGGCCAATTGCAGCGCGGGATAGAAAAAATATTGAGCTTAAATTTATGTCTATTAGATTTTTCCACTCATCATCGGAATGAACCCCAATCTCACCATGCATTACAATTCCAGCATTATTAAAAAGGATATCAAGTTTACCAAAGCTTTTAACCGTTTCATCTACTAAGTTCTTGCAAAAACTTGAGTCTGATACATCTCCAATTAACAAATTTGCGGATCCACCAGATGCAATAATTTTTTGCATCACGTCTTCGCCACGGCTACGATCCCGGCCAGAAATCATCACATGTGCGCCGTGTGATGCGAACGCAATAGCTGTTTCTCTGCCTATGCCAGATGTTGATCCTGTGACCAGAACTACTTTATTCAAGAACGCATTAGTGGAGAATATATTATCGTACATTTAAACTTCCTGTCTCATAATCAGAATATTAAATAAATAATGACAGAATATAGAAGTTAGAGATTTTGTTTAGCGGCTTCTTTCTTGGTACTGTACGTATGAAGACCCAGTCCACAACACATAACAAGAGCAGCTAACCATATTAGCCATGAAGGGCTCTCTCCAAAAAATAATGCCCCCCACCCAAATCCGGATAAAACAGCTATAAAGTTGTGTTGTGTTGCAAAAGTCGGGCCTGAAATTCTAACGACCTCGAAAAATAACCAAAAAATAATACATGAAAGTAAGGATGCGTATAATATAGCTAGGTCGCCATTTAAATTATTCCCAGGTATTATATATATTTGATCAAACCCGATCATTGCAGGTACCAACATAACCGCAGCTGCAAAAAATAAGCCGGAAATAAGTGGAAAAGTGCCACATGCAGGTGGGCGAAATCGGGATACAAAAACGGTAGCTAACCCAAATGATACCGGCGCTAATAGAGCTAACAATAGCCATCCAACCATGTTAGCCGAAGGCAACGCTTGAGATGGTAATGCGACTATCAATACACCCGTTGCACCTAAAAGAATTCCAAGTATTGATAGGAGGCGAAACCTATCAACAGCAAAAATGACACTTAGGCCATATGTGACGAGTGGGACTAGAATGAGTGTTAAAGTTATAATTCCTGCTGGTAGATTTGGAGCAATCCAGGTCAGCAAAGTAATCGGAGCTGCAACCGCTAGAAGTCCCCATACAGCATAAGTTGCTAAGTATCTTGGTCCCAGGGGAAACCTCTCCTTACGCAGCAAGGTTATCAATCCTGTAATAATTCCAGCTCCCAAGCAGTGCCAGAAAACATATGCAGAGCTTGGAACATCATTTGTAACTGCGAACTTATTGATGGTCAGTAATAGGCTATAGCATGAACCAATGATGACTATTAATACGATCTGCACTGTTCTTGATGTGAAAATATGTGGCATGGGTATCGTTAGACCTACATTTGTTGTCTGATAGTTAATTATCTGGTTTTCTTACCGTTTGATAACGGAGCTCCATAGATCAGAAAACTTACACTAGAATTATGGGAGTATTCAAATGGTACTGTGAGTAGCTATTGTATATTACAGAAAATAGTACCACTATTTAAACACCTATGGCTGTTTTTTGTCGCATTATGGTTTCGGACTAGAATGCAACGGTAATAATTAGGAATGATAATGATCGAAGACGTGGTAAAAAATTATGAAGAGTACGTTTTAGGTCGAGAAACTGGTGAAGCTGTTATTGATAAGTTGACTGTTCAGACAAACCGGGATGTCGATCAATTATCTCAGGAAGTGTTGGCAGGATTAGTCCAGTCGATATTCGATAATATTTATCGACGATTTGGAGAGGACGAAGCTGAAGAGTTTATAAAGGTTCATAAAGAAACAGTTTCTCTCAATTATAGTCAACAATCAGGTCAATAATTACACTACAATACATTTATAAAGTTTCGCCAAAGTATTTGTTTGAGCAATTTTGTGGGGTAGGAGTGTGTAAATGCATGATTTGCTAATTAAGAGGGGTACTATAATTGATGGTACTGGGGCCGATCAATATGTAGGCGATGTAGCAATAGAGGGCGGTAAAATAGTTGAGATAGGTGACAACGTTGATCTATCGGCTCGAGAAACTATAGAGGCGGATGGTCTTCTTGTCACGCCCGGCTGGGTCGATATCCATACCCATTACGATGGCCAAGCTACTTGGGATCCTCTTCTGACACCATCGTTCTGGCATGGGGTTACTACTGTAGTTATGGGAAATTGTGGGGTTGGCTTTGCGCCGGTGGCTCCAGACAAAAAGGAGTGGTTAATCGGTCTAATGGAGGGAGTAGAAGACATACCAAATGCTGCTCTGGCCGAAGGGTTGTCCTGGGGATGGGAAACTTTTCCTGAATATCTTGATGCCCTAGAAAACCTTCCCCACGCTATAGATGTTGGTTCACAAATAGCACACGGCCCGGTTCGAGCATATGTAATGGGAGAACGGGGAGCATCAAATGAACCAGCAACAGAATCTGACATAGTAAATATGTCACGAATTGTAAAAGAAGGCCTTGAAGCGGGCGCTCTTGGTTTTTCTACATCGCGCACTATGCTGCATCTTGCAATCGATGGAGAACCTGTCCCTGGCACGTTCGCGTGTGATAATGAATTACTCGGCCTTGCTAATGCTGTAAGGGATGCTGGTCATGGCATAATTGAATCTGCTCCTGCAGGTATATCAGGAGATGATTTACTTGCGCCAGAGAAGGAGATGGACTGGATGCGCAAAATTTCCCTAAAATCTGGAGTTCCCATTACCTTTCTTTTTGCCCAAAATAATGCAGAACCTGATTCATGGCGGAGGATGCTTAAAGAGTGTGAAAAGGCTACAGAAGCTGGCGCAAAAATTTATCCTCAGGTTTTCGGTCGTCCAACAAACCTTCTATTCAGTTTTCAAGGAAATAACCCATTTTTTCGATATCCTAGCTATGAACCGTTGGTCGATATGCCCCATGACCAGAGGATGACGCAGCTTGCTAAGCCTACCTTAAGGGAAAAGCTTATCCGGGAGACTGATCCTAATGATGATGCATTTTCTGACTTTGTACAAAATGGTTGGGGGGCGATGTATGAATTGGGAAACCCTATGGATTTTGAACCAGAGCCAAGTCGCTCTGTTGCAGAAATTGCAAAACGGGAAGGACGAACAATCAGGGAAGTCGCCTATGATTTAATGATGAAGAACAACGGTTGTAATTTTTTATTCTTTGCTGGAATAAATTACACCTATGGAAACCATGATTGTTTGTATGAAATGATCGCTCACCCCTTGTCTGTTTTGGGGGGTAGTGATGGCGGTGCTCACTGTACATATATTTGTGATGCAAGTGTTCCAACTTTTATGTTAACGCACTGGGGAAGGGACAGGAAACGGGGGCCGAGGTTTCCTCTTGAATGGCTTGTAAAAAAACAAACGCTTGATACAGCACGTGTATTTTCATTGAATGATCGGGGCATGCTCAAGCCAGGGTTAAAGGCAGATATTAATGTTATTGATTTTGACCAGCTCGAGGTAAAAATTCCTACGATGGAGTATGACCTGCCCTCTGGGGCTCCGAGGTTAATGACAACCGCAGTTGGTTATGAGGCAACAGTTGTTTCAGGAACTATAGTACAACGACGAGGAAAAGACACAGGAGAGAGGCCAGGAAAGTTAGTCCGGGGTGGTCGCATTTAAATTTGAGACACGTTTATCTTTGAAAACCGAAGGTTAGAAAAGCAGCGTTTCCAAATTATGTATGCAACCTCTCCACATGGAAGTGCTGATTAAAAAATGAAAGTATTTAAGTTTGGAATTGCGATATCACATTAAGAGCGAAACTTTCCATATCGTCGAGAGTTTGAGAAATCTCCGGTTTAATAAAATTAAATACTATGCTCTTGACGCCTAACTCAGCTAATTTTCCGATGTCGTCCACAGTTTGGTTTGTGCTGCCAAGTAGAAGATGGCGTGTGCCGTCACTAAGCGCGCTAGATTTGTTTTCTCTATACCACATGGGCCAAAAGGAAATCTCAATTTCTGCGGGGTTTCGTCCATAGCGTTCGGTTAGTTTATGCAGTTGTTTGATTTGATTTGCAAAGCAACCCACAGTATTTATAGGAGTTTCTGGATTTAAGCCCACCGGATACCAACCATCTCCCAGTCGGGCTGCACGTTTCATAGCAACCTTACTGTCTCCGCCGATCCAAATTGGTGGGTGTGGAGCCTGAATAGCTTTGGGTCGGAAATAAATGTTATCTATATTTACGTATTTTCCTGTGAAAGAAGGCTCTTCTTTTGTCCACATTTCGCGAAGAGCATTGATGTATTCATCGGTAACTTTTCCACGATTTGCAAAATTAGAGCTTCCAACTGCTATAAACTCATCTTCCATCCATCCAACACCACAACCAACTATTAACCGACCCCGGGACATGATATCTATAGTGGTCAACATTTTAGCGGTGAGAATAGGCTCTCTACAGGGAAAGATTAACACTGATGAAAGAAGTTTAGCGCTTTTAGTCATACTTGAGATTGAAGCCATTAGAGTTAGAGCCTCAAGTGTTTCACCGTGATCAAAAAACTTTGTATGGCCACTAGCACTATAAGGATATGCAGATCTAATTTTACGCGGTATCACGATGTGGTCAGGTATTGCAATTATTTTAAAACCAAGATTCTCTCCGCTCTGAACCATACTCTTGATTGCATCATGTACGGCCAGTGTTCCAGAGTTGGGTATATTAAAGCCGAAATCCATTTTATTAGAAGTCCTTGATAAGCAATAGGATTAAAGGAACGGTGAACAATCCACAGTGATGTTGTTATTTTTCATTATTTAAGAGTTTTAAGTTCGGTTTAGCGTCTGTATTCGACCTCATCCATTCGGGTTTCTTTTTGGCGTGTTTGTGAACAAAATCTTGCGTAGGCATTCTGGAATCACTCCAGTAAAGCATGGGTTTTTCCCAAGCGTAGACTGTACGTTCAGGTAATGGTTTTGTAGTGTCTACGACTTGCCCGTCTTTCATAATAACCTTTAGTTTATTTTTATCTTGTAATATTGAAATATCTTCAAGGGGATTCCCTTCAACCAGTAGAAGGTCTGCATATTTTCCTTCCTCTAAGGTTCCAATATCATTCTGCATGTCCAGTGCAAAGGCCGCGTTAATTGTACCTGCCTTAATGGCGTCAGCACTGCTCATTCCCAGATAGGTCATCAAATGCTCCATTTCCCTTGCATGCCATTCACCGTATGGTACGGGACCTTGTCCGCTGTCAGTTCCAGACATTATCATTAAACCCGCCTCATAGGCTTTTGTTAAACCCTTGCTTGCAGCTTCCAGTTCTCTTTTATAATGGTCAATTATTCGGTCTGGAACTCCAAGGTCTGGCCCCCAATCGATTGTATTAACTATAAGACTTAAAGTTGGGTTAATAGGTGTATTGTGTCTAATTAAAGTATCTATGTCTTCTTCCGTTGTAAAAGAGGCATGGATCACCCAATCAAATCCGGCTTCAGCTGCAGTTGCGGCCACACGACCAGATCTAGCATGTATTGTGCATCGTTTCCCAAGTTGGTGGGTCATATCGGCAATTGCTTTAAGGTCATCAGAACTCAGGCTGCTTTGCCAGGCTGAAGCATGATTAAGAATGTCTCCATCACCTGCAACTTTTATAACGTCTACGCCCTCTTTCACTTCTTTTCTGACCTCAGTGATCATTTCGTCACGCGTATTACATAAAACGGCAAACGATGATTTTGGATGCTCCATCCATGTTGGCCATGCCGAACCAATGGCGTTATATGTGGTAATGTAGCGCCCACCAGCAGATATCCGAGGTCCTTCTATCATACCGCAGTTGATTGCATCTCTTAGGGCGGTATCGATATTCCAAGTTCCACCAGGTGCGCAGAGGCTTGTGATTCCAGCCCGTAAGATTTTCTGACAGGCAAGGGCACCCCGAAGGGTTCTAAATTCGACGCCAGCATACAAATCCAGCTCTTCAAAGGATAGAATATCTCCGTACGAAGGGTGGACGTGGCAGTCTACAAGGCCCGGCATTACAGTTAAGTCCGTAGCATCAATATATTGATATTCACCGCTAGAATCTGCCGCATGTTCGATTTCTTGAGAATCCCCAATGTTTGTAATTTTCTGGTTTTCTACAAATAAACTTTTTTTATCTTTGCTTAGCACCCCATTTCCGTTCAACAGGCGACCATTTGCTATTAGATATTTTGACATATTTGTCTCTCCAGTTTGATTTGATACGCGTTGTTCCAGTTGTGGGTTCCTGCCGGAGTATTTCGGTCTTCAAGTATTCACCTATCCGGGCATTCTATGGGATCTTTCGAGAGTAATAGGTGTTATGAAGAGTGCGACCTTGCTTTTCATTTTTTATATCATACCGTTTAAATCTACAAATTCTTCTTGTATTCTCCCTTCATTAAAGAATATTAAAGTCATAAAATTAATCACTGGGGGAATAAATCATGTATGCTCGATTTTATAAATTTCACATGGTAGCAGAATCTTTTGATGAAATGCTTGCTTTTTTTGATGATACAGCAAGGCCATTAATTGAATCAGTGGAGGGTCATCTTGGTTTGCAATCTGTAAGAACTACTGAGACTGAATCCATAATGGTTTCGTTTTACCAGAATAAAGAGGCTGCTGATTCCGCCACTCAGAAAGCAGCGCCAATATTTCAGGAAATGGCAAAATGGATGTCTGGGTCTCCTGAAATACTTGGTGAGGGAGAAGTAATGCGTTCGTTGAATTTAGGCTATTAACCATCAATAAAAATGACCTCAGGCTAATCTAACCGAAATTGCGGGTTTGTATTAGAAAAAAGCAGTGAATAGAGCATTATTATGTGCCCTAGGTTCTAATCTTTTTTTTAGTATACGTTAGAGGTCAAAGGGTGGTGTGTGCCTAAAATTTCTTTGGGAGAAATACATGAACAAATTGCAAAGTGAAGTAGGCAAGGTAGACGCTATCTGGCGGTACGCTGTAAAGTCAATGAAAGGGGAAATGCTGAAAAGTGCCGATATAGTCGAGCAAGGCATGCTGGGAGATCGAGCATTTGCTTTGATAGATAAGGATACCGGAAAAATTGCAAGTGCAAAAATGCCCAAATTATGGGGGGGTCTTTTGAATTTTAGTGCGAGATTTTGCGGTTCTATTACTCAAAATAGTACTTTACCACCCGTAAGTATCACACTCCCATCTGGCGATCGTTGTAGTACTGACGATAGTTCAATTGACGCGATATTGTCTGAAATAATTGGGAGGTCAGTGGAAATAACAGCGCAGCGACCGGATACTATTAGTTTAGATCGTCTTGATCCCTTGGAGGACGAAGAGTGTATACTGGATATTGGGGATATAATGGCAGAGGGTCGTTTTTCAGATTATGCTCCTTTGCATATAGTAACTGATTCAACTCTGAATACTTTATCAAAACTGTATCCAGACATCTGTTTTGATGTAAGGCGTTTCCGACCAAATTTGATTATAAAAACAGGGTCTGAAAATCAGGGGTTTATAGAAAATGAGTGGGTTGGCCATAACATTCTAATAGGCGAAAATGTTCAATTAAAAATTTCAGACCCCACGCCTAGATGCGCAGTTCCCACACTTTCACAGAATGACAGTATATCGAAAGACCCCAGCATTTTAAGGGCTATTGTTGAGCAAAATAGGCTTCCTGTTCCTTTGTTAGCAAACGAGATACTTCCCTGTGTCGGCGTGTATGCTTTTGTTATGCAAGGGGGGGTAGTTCGAGAGCAAGATAAGGTTACAATAGTTTAGCTAAATCAGAGCTTTATAAACTAAGCCTTGGTGCCTAGTAATAATTTGATGAATTGCTACGGCAAGAGGTTGTCATATTCATCTAGCTTTTTAAGACAAAAGTTGCGGTCTTCAGATGGGATTTGTAGTAACACGCGGTTTACTCCCGCGTTTTCATAGGAACGTATGGTTTCTAGTTCTGGCTTTGCTCTAAATACCGTTACTGATAGAGTTGAAATATCGCGACCTGCATCGTGAGCAAATTTGCTCAAACGTGACATTCCATCAGTCATATCAATAGGGCCACGCGGAAGCCAGCCGTCACAATACTCAACAACTCGTTTTAATGTGTAATCAGTTTCGCCACCAAGTAAAATGGGTGGATGTGGCGTTTGTATTGGCTTTGGCCATGAATACGTTGAGTCGAAATCCACAAATTTTCCATGGAATTCAGCTTTCTCTTCCGTCCAAAGTTGCTTTATGGCTAATATTCTCTCTTTAAGAATTTGAAAACGGTCCTTGTAAGAAGAACCATGATTTTCCATTTCGTCTACGTTCCATCCCCCTCCGATACCAAAAATAAATCTTCCATTAGATAACCGATCCAGACTTGCCACCGATTTTGCCAAGTTAAAATGATTATGCTGTGGAATTAAACAAATTGCCGTTCCTAATTTTATAGTACTTGTAGCCTTCGCGGCAAACGATAGGGCTACAAAGGGGTCGTACGTATGATAATATTCTCTTGGTAAATCGCCGCCTCCAGGCCAGGGTGTTTTCCTGCTGGTTGGAATATGCGTATGTTCGCATACCATTAGAGAATCATATCCCCGTTGCTCTAATTCAATTGCTAACTCAGAAATGTCTATAGAGTATTCTGTTGGAAAAATAAAAGCACCAATGTCCATAATTAAATATCTCATTTTTTATAAAACTATATCTATACTCAAATATAGAATACGCTGTTTGAATAGAAAAGTCATTGAAATCAGTTTAATACGAAGTACCTTCTTTATAAGGTAGACATCAATATCAATGTTTGCATTTTACAATATTTTTGTTTTGCTCGCTGCCAATAGTTTATTTAAAGACGAAGGGAAAGCAGACGAGCAATGATTGGATTCTATATCTCCTAGCCTGCTTTCACCCTTCGTAATGAGGAAGTTAAATAGATCTAACTTTGCCTCAATTTGGGAGGTTTGCAAACACTACTATTTAATTGTGTCTAAACTGTGGAAAAATGATTACAATTTTGTTGTGCTATTTTAATTTGAGGAATTCTTTCTTGTTAGAAAGAAAACCATATAACAATTTACAATAGTTTATGATAAGGAATGGTAATTATAAGCTATGCAGACTTTAGAAAAACTGACGGGTATGTCATATAATCTAGATAGAGCCTACTATATATTCAGACTGTTGGATATAAGGCTATTAGTTATTATACCTGTGCTAATTTTAATTTTAGCCCATTTCGATAGTATCCTATGGGCAATTCGCTGGTGTTTTAGCTTGCTCACCACTTCTTATCTTTTGCAATACATGAATAATCTTAGTTTGGGTATTGGCAGCTGTTTTTAATTAGTTCAAAACAAATAAGTTTTACCGTTTCTGATTTAGACAATAGTTGTGGTATTGTTGATTTAAAAAGAAGAAAGTGGCTCTTTTAAAAATTTTACTCCTAAGTTGGTACTTTCGCGATTTAGGACATTGTTGAGGAGGAAAGTGGCTAAAACGAAAACTTACTTCAAGGTGTCTTAGCGCAAATTTAAGGGTCTCTTGGCCGTCATTGCCCCAATCTTCAGCAGGTTTTCTAAATAGCAATACTGAATATTCCTGATCATATAGCGTTTCACTATGCATAAAAGGCATATCAATAAATTTACGTCTTACAAAATCGAATTGTTGGCCATATGTGTTATCGATCGCAATTCGACTGAGCATAATTCCATAAAAACCGGCAGGCCATGCAAGTGCATTGTCGCGATAAATATTTCTTGATAACTGGTCTATTGCAATTATCAATGACAGACAAGAATTCGGTTGTTTTTCCAGTTGTTTAACGAGCCCCTGCGAGATTCATGAATAATCTCCTCAAACCGTGTCTGCACCTCGCGGTCAAACTCGTGGCCTTGCTAAAACCATTTTGTTGGCCCTGCTGCTTCGAACCAAAATGCAAGAATTTCTTTAACGATTGTGGTCATGGTATATATTTATAATCTAGTAGTTTAAATTACTTAGATGTATCATGTTCCAGACAAGCTTATTTGTTGAAATTAGATATGATAGAGTTAAAATTTTATCGGATAGCATAGCACTTGTTATTTGATTCTGAATATTAATTGATTCTCAATCACAATTGACCTGTTTTTATTTTAATGCACCCGTAGCTCAGCTGGATAGAGCGGCGGCCTTCGAAGCCGTAGGTCAGAGGTTCGAATCCTCTCGGGTGCGCCATTTCTACCCTAAAGTCTGTTCTAACTCATTGGTATGAAGGAATATTCTGGTTTTGCGTTGTGTGGAGGCAGATAAAAATGAAGATCAATATTGTACCGCAAGAGGAGGGTGTTCTAATTTTAGCAGGTATATTCCCTTATCATTGGTCTTGGGGTTGGACAGCCAGTATCTGTAGCGCTATTTTCAATTTATTAATTATAAAAATAAAATACTTAACTCCCATATGTTTCAAATTACGCCAGTCAAACAGAGAAATCAGCATCTGTAATTTAATATGGATGTATCCACGAGGTAATTGTATTATATGCATAACTTGTTAGATTTTATAATTCAATGGCCTATATGGGGGCAAATCCTTGCGGGTCAGGTTTTGCTATTTACCATACCCACGGGAATAGCATTTGTATTTCTTTACAAATGGCCACAGAACCCATTTCATAAACGAAAAATTCAACCGTTTTCAATACAAGAAAACTCACTATCACAAGAGGTGAAATACTCTCTTCAGACTTCCTTAATTTTTGCTCTAAATGGATTCCTTATTTATATATTTGCGTCAAAGGAATGGACATTAATTTATAGTAATTTTTCTGATTATACTCCGCTATATTGGTGTTTTAGTGTATTAATTTTAATTATCCTTCACGACGCCTACTTCTACTGGACTCATCGACTGATGCATCATCGGTTTATTTTTAATACTGTGCATCGAATACACCATGAATGTACAAGTCCGTCACCCTGGGCTGCCTACGCATTTTCTCCAATAGAAGCAATAATTCAGGCAGCGTATTTAACCTTGATCGTTTTTATTTTACCCCTGCATCCAACAGCTATTTATGTCTTTATGGCTCACATGATTATACGTAATATTTTAGGGCATAGCGGTTATGAAGTGTTCCCTTCTGGCATGATTAGACATAAAGTGCTTTGCCTATTCACCACAAATACGCATCACGACCTTCACCATAGCACAAAAAACTGTAATTATGGGCTCTACTTTACTTGGTGGGATATATTGTTAGGTACGGAACATCCCAAATATTTAAAAATTTTTAATATGGTGGTAAGAAATAGATAAATATTTAATTTTTAATATAAATATTTACTCTGCCGAGGGTCATGAGCGTTAATGTCGGCTGCACTTTGACTCTCTAGTCTATTATGAGCGGGCATGTGTTTAAATACGATTCATTATATTCATCATGATAAGGATTATGGATGTGTGGGATATGTATGTATCTATATCTGGCACCCTAGAAGTTTTTAGAATTAAAAGTACATATTCTGCACCTGATTGTTATATTTTAAGGAGACCCAGAAATGGAGGTGCTTGTTTGTATTGAAAGGAATACGTGATGACTAGAAATAAGGAAACTACGGGTTTTTTAGAAGAAATATTTGACGAGGTAGATGCTATGGCCGATTCAGCCTTGCGAGAGGCTGAGGAGTTTACCTCTGATCTAATCGGTGGCAAGAAAATCAGTGGAGACAACATAAAAACGACTTCAAAAGTTGCTGAAGATTCCTCAAGAGAATTTAGTTCTTGTGATTTAGTAAGTAGTTTGTCAAAGAAAAAAATAGAGTGGCAAAGGTATGTGAAACTTAAGAGAGAGGCTGATTTAGCGCACAAGTCTGCCGAAGATGCTTATAAAAAATATTGCAATATTAAGTAAATTAAACATCTTTAACTGAAACTAATCTTAATTGATGTAACATATATTTACGTATGATCAGGCATGTTTCTTGGAATTCTTATCTGTGAAATTATATAAATAACTTTGTTGGTAGAGGTGGGTGTAGTGTCTAGATTGTTGCAAGCAAAGTTAAATCAATATCAAAGAGATGGCTTCGTCTGTTTGCCAAATTTGTTTGAAGTTGATGAGCTAAAAGCTTTAAGCGACGCTTGTTTAAATGATCCAACATTGGGAGGGGCACTTATGGCCTTTGCCGATAGTGCAGGAAATGCCCAGGATGTTGCATTATATACTGAGCTTAGCGATGATTTAGTAGGGGTCATTCCTAGGATGAACAGAATGGTAGAGATGGCAGAGTTTCTTTTGAAGAAACCATGTTATCATTGGCATTCAAAGCTATCCATGAAACGTCCTGGCAGTATGGGTACTTGGGATTGGCACCAAGATTATGGCTATTGGTACCATCAGGGTGTTCTTGCCCCCGATATGATCACAGCAGCAATTGCAGTGGATCAAAATACAATAAGCAATGGAAGTATTAGGGTTTTAAGAGGGTCGCACAATTTAGGACGGGTAGATCACACTAGAATTGGTGAAGCTAGTGGAGCTGACGAGAAACGTCTGGAAGAAGCACTCAGGCGATTTGAAGAAGTTGTATGGGAGCTTGATGTTGGTGATGTTATGTTTTTCCACTGTAACTTATTACACTGTTCCGGTTCGAATAATAGTACTCGTCCTCGAACGACTATGCACTGTTCCTATAATGCTATTGACAATGTTCCATTTATTGTTGGGCAGGAGGCGCATGCCGATGTGAATCTTAAACGAGTGGCTGATAACGCAATTTTGAATAGCGAATGGGACACTATTTTTGACAATCAGATTTTTATCAATAACGATGGTGACCTAGGGTATGGTTACAAGGTCCTGCGTGCGGGTCAGCGTGCTAAGGGGCAAAGACCAAATATGGAAGTTTCCGGGTCTTTGTAGATCCTTTAAAAATATAGTTCATATGAATAAACATAATTTAACCATCAAAAGTAGTGCCGAGACTCAATCGGTGTACCATTATACAGAACTGACCCTTAACTATTATGATAAAGTGTCAGAGTCTTATTGGTTAGGCACTCAAACTCATGATGTGAGTCAAAATATTTCCGCATTAATGAATGCTATTAATGGCTCGCCACCGTTTACCATAGTAGATCTTGGCTGTGGCCCAGGGCGTGATCTTAAAACTTTTCGAGAACTAGGCCATCAAGCTATAGGAATAGATGGTTCCAGCAGTTTAGCTGATATGGCAACAAAGTATTCAGGTTGTGAGGTATGGCATCAAAACTTTTTGGAGTTGGATTTTGCACGGGTTAATTTAGACGGGGTATTCGCTAATGCTTCGTTATTTCATGTTCCGAGAACAGTTTTACCGAACGTTCTCAGAAAGATTTACACAGCCCTAAAAAAGGGAGGGGTGTTGTTTTGCTCGAATCCTCGAGGTAACAACGAAGAAAGATTTACGAACGGTCGATATGGTTGCTTTTACGACTTAGCCACATGGCGTGACTATTTGCTTAGTACTGGTTTTATTGAACTAGATCATTATTATCGACCTTCAGGACTGCCTCGGGCATCTCAACCATGGTTAGCCACTCTTTGGCGTAAATAAAAAGTATTTTTTCTATTATTAAAGTTGGAGATTGTTTTAATGTCTTTGCCTAATCTTAGTGGACCACGGCATGAACCAGCCAGTGGCAGGGCGCCAAAAAAGTTAATAATACTACTACATGGTGTTGGAGCGGATGGGAATGATTTGATAGGTTTAGCTCCAAACTGGGCAAAGTATCTACCAGATGCTGAATTTGTATCACCAGATGCGCCCTTTGAGTACGAACATTCTGACCGGGGTTGCCAATGGTTTAGTTTAGGTGATTTTTCTCCCGAAACTATGCTTGAGGGTGTTATTCAGGCTGCGCCAATTCTAAATAACTTTATAGACGAGCAATTGGCCCTTTTAGGACTTGAACAGGAACATCTGGCTCTGGTGGGATTTAGTCAGGGAACCATGATGGCGCTGTTTGTGGCGCTTCACCGATCCAATCAAATAGCTGGCGTAGTGGGTTATTCTGGCCGCATGATAGGTTTGAATTCAGATAGTAAAGAAGTATCGGCACGACCACCCGTTTTACTCATTCATGGTGAATCTGACGAGCTTATTCCTGCAAATGCTATGTTAGAGACAGTTCAAACTTTGGCTTTATATAAAGTTCCTACACAATGGCATATTTGTCCCAACCTTGGACATGGTATTGACCAAACAGGATTAGAAATTGGAGGACAATTTTTACAGGATGTGCTTAGCAGAAGCGAGTGAATTTCAATAACAATCAGATGAAATTCATTTGGTTAATTGCTCTTTGTTCCAGTTATGCGTTTTATGGAGTCGCATAGAATAATAGCGGCGTCAACTAATTGATCGACCTCGACAAACTCATTAGCTGCGTGGCTTGTTGAACCGTTTCCTGGACCGAAGTTGATTATTTCTATATTTTTTTCTGCAAAATACCGTCCGTCACTAACACCAACAGCATCAACAAACTCAGGACATTTTTTTGTTCTATTTTTTATTGAGTCTACTAAAGCGGAAACTCCTGGTCCGTTTTTGGCTGCTGAGAAGCCGTTTGTTCCTGTAACTAGTTTGGTCTCATAGCTATTCTGCGGTTCACCAGAGGTGCTAAGAGTCTGACAGATCTCTTGATACGCTTGCTGCAGGTCTTCATTTGGAAGGAGTCGTCTATCAATGTCGAGAGTACAGCTTCCTGGGACAACATTAACATTCTGCCCCCCGTTAATTCTGCCAATATTCATGGTAGAATGTTTTTCTCCAGACATTCGATTAGATAATATGGGTTCCATTGTGGCGTTTAGATGATTGATAAGACGTGCGGCTCGGCATATAGCATTATCACCACTGTTTGGATTGCCGGCGTGCGCAGTTTTGCCGTATATGTAAATTCGTATCCAAAGTACGCCGCGTTCTTCTGTAATAAGTTGGTTCTCAGTAGGACCGCCAAGTAGCAATATATCAGGTGTGATCGAAGCAGTATCGCGTAAATATTTCATTCCATTCGGGCCCAGACGTTCCTCATCACCGGTAAATGTGAAGGTAATTTGCCCATTTTCAGGTCCCCCTAACCTTGCAATTTCTTGTCCAACCCACATATGCACGGCAGTCGAGCCTTTACAATTATTTGCGCCAAGTCCATAAATAGCTTCATTTCTGGAACTTGCTGTAAATGGATCTGATTTCCATTTTGAGATTGGCCCAGCGTCCACCGTATCAACGTGGCAGTTGAATACTAAATTTGGACTATCAGATCCTATTGATGCCACTATATTATGGATGCCTTCTTCACAGCTTAGTGTGTGACAGCGATAACCCAATTGCTCATACCATTTTCGGATATACGAGCAGATTTCGCTCGTATTTCCTGGAGGGTATGTTGAAGGTATGGCAATAAGGCTACTTAGTAATCCAGTTATATCCTTAAGGATTGTTGTTTCGTTTATCATGTATATCCATATACTCTATGTAATTTTCCCGAATTCATTCGAACAATAATGATGCTAAAAACCTATCAAAATATTATAGATTGACCTACTTATGGTCGCTTAGTTACTTCTCAACGGCGGTAACACAAAAGGATCTAAATAAAAATTGTCAGATAAGCGTGGCAACCATTTAGTCGGTACCTAATTTAATTAAGGCACCAGTTATGTTTGCTAACCTTATGTATACCTTCCGCATTTAATATTCCCTCAATTTCAATAAACACTTTTGGCGCCAATTTTTTATATTTTGGTGCTACTAAGCTCAATGATTCTGTAAGTGCTGGTTTCACAGTCTTTTGAATCTGAATTCCTAATTCGGATTCTTGAAATAGTTTTTGTTTTTCATCAGACCATCCCGAGAAATTTTCCAATACTTCTATGACACGTTCAAGTTCGTGCAAACTAAGTTGTTTGTACAGACGGCTAGAAATGATGATTGCTATATCACCTCCAATTTGATCCATCAATTTTAAGAATTTCTCGTTAGATACCTCTTGTATTCTTTTTGCTATTAACGATGGGCAAGTTTCAGAAATTGGTGGCCCGGGTTTTGTTAGAGTTCCTTCTCTAACCGGGTGAGGCGTCCAATTAAATGCTTGCTTTATAATCTTTTGCAGTCTCGCGTTTATAATTATTTTTCGTTCTTCTCGGTCAATAATGTGTTGCTTCTTTCTCTGTACATTCTGTTGCCAAGCCGTGGTTGCGTTTAGAGCCTTAGTTATTTGATTAGCAGTCATGAATTTTCTGATCATTTGTAAATTAGTCGCTGCTTTTTTATTGCCTTGGGATTCGGCAAGGGACCACCACATATAAGCTTTAACATTACTTGCTACGACACCTGTGCCTCTATAATAGATTGTACCAAGGTTCAATTGAGCCATGGCGTAACCTTGGTTTGCGGCCTTTTGAAACCATATAGCTGCTTCAATGTAGTTCTGATTTATAAACTCGCTAAAATCTATGTCAGATTTAGGTTTAAAATAAATTTGTCCAAGGGCTGTTTGAGCCCTTGCGTCACCACCCTCCGAAAGTTTATGCAACTTTTCCAAAAATATGGAATAGTCGCCCCGCTTTAACGCATTACGCAGTTCATTCTTATCAGCCCAAGCCCAACCGGCACTAAAGATAAGTGCTCCAATAATTGCAATTATGGCTATTAAATTGTGCATAACAAATCGTACCGCAACTCGGAATATTTTGTCTCTATTAATCATAATGGATGGAGCAGGGGCATTAACCATTATGAGGATACAGCCTAGGCATACTCGGTATTTTTTAAATCATCATTTGTCAAAGATCTTAAATAAATTTAATTACATTATCTATTAATTAGTGTCACCAGCGGGTAAAAAGAACTAATTGATATCAATATGTTACACGATTATTCGGACACAACAAATGACCAGATATGACCATATGTGGTTTTATATGTCCGACTAAGAGTCCGACCTAAAACTGAGAAAACGCTCCTCAATTCCTGACCGATTATGGCGCAATAATGTATGTTAGAGTCGCAAATTTGGCCTAGACGTGGCTCCCAATTAAGAGAAGAACAAGCTCATATTCGCTGCCCACAATGCGCTATTATTGAAGCTTGTTGCGAAGACGTACCTGTTCAACATTCAGACTACTGACCCTTTAGGTTATCTTCGCGTCTTACCCACTCCCAGAAGGCAGGGTCTTGCGAAGCTAGCACATCATCCCTAGCATTCAAATCGTTGGCAACCTGTGCGCCAGCGTGGCATTAAGGAGTGGTTGTGGGATCAACGACGTTTAGGCGAGTGATAAATCTTTGGAAAAATAGCGCAAGCAAGAATGGGGGAATGACTGAAAGCGTGCTTGCCGCCGTCAAGAGTACGACGTTTTGGGAGATCGCCTGAAGGGATGGCGATAAGGTTTGAGCACTGCTGCCTCCAGTTAGGATGATGGCGAACAGGAGTTCGTTCCAAGCGAACAGAAATGCGATTATAAAGGCGGCGCTGATCCCAGGCAACGCCATCGGAATGATCACATGCCAGAGCACCTGCAGGCGGCTGCAACCGTCGAGCCGAGCGGCTCGTTCAACATTGACTGGGAGGGTCGCGAAATAGCCCATCAGAAGCCAGACGAGTAGCGGAGTAATACCAGGCAGATAGGTTAAGATCAAACTAGCATGGGTGCCGACCATACCAATCGACTGAAAAAACGCATAATATGGGATAAGGATAGCGATTGGCGGCAGGACGCGAGTCAGCAGAAGCGTGAAAAGCAGGCTCCTTTGGCCGGGAAAGGTGAAACGCCCGAACGCATAACCTGCCAGCATTGCGATGGCGGTAGATATGATGGCGGTAGGCAGTGCCACGACGAAGCTGTTGAGCAGGCCGCGGCTGAGCTCTCTCGTTTGGCCACCAGAAAGGGCATCCGTTTTAGCGATACCGAAGATGCGTTGGTAATGAATGACTGTCGGCTCGTCGATTGTTTGTACAATTCCCTGCACTAGCTCTGCTTCCGTCATCAACGAGGCCCAAAACATCCAGAAAAAGGGAATCATGGTCCACAATAAGACCAATACCGCCGCGAGAAGGAGAAAAATTTGGAACGGTCGACTCGGATTGGGAATCACGTTTTTTATAATTCGGTACGTTAGCTAGAGTTTCCCTTTGGATCTGGATTTGTAGGTGGCTCTGTGTATTTGGGTTTGGCGGCCGCGCGATAGACCATACATGTACCAACCGCCAAAGCTGCTCCTGCCACCACCGCGACAGTCAAAGCGGTCATCACTTTCATTGTCTTAATCATCATCAATCGTCCCCCCCCTGCAACGTAACACACTAGGTGCAGAATTTTATCTCGGCTTATAAACCGAACGTAAGCGTTCGTATATTGAATCAGCTAATAAATTGAAGCAAGCCTGAATAGCCATGAAACAACAAAGGTTAGCCAACTATTTAAAAACCCAATTAGATTAAACACCTACGATTACAATGGTGTCCCCAACGGGACTCGAACCCGTGTTTTCGGCGTGAGAGGCCGATGTCCTAGACCGCTAGACGATGGGGACAATGACTGCGTATATATTCTACACTTATCTCGAAGGTAATATAAAATCAACATGCGGGATTACCATAGGAGAGTGGTATAATTGAGATCCGTAGGGCAAACATACCGTCAATTTAGGGTTTAGATTAAAGCAACTTATAAGCTGCTGCGATAATACGCTCTTGAGATGGGATAACTTCAAGCTCGAGCCGGTCATTGTACGGCATCGGAGTATGAGGGGCTCCAAGGCGACTAATAGGTGCATCTAAATAATCAAAAGCTTTATCCCCAATGGATGCTGATATTTCGGCTCCGAAACCGCCTTTCACGCATGCTTCGTGAACGATTAGAAGACGGTTGGTTTTTTTTACTGAATTTATAATAGTTTCTTCATCAAGGGGGTGTAGCGTTCTAGGGTCTATTACCTCAACATCAATTCCTTCTTTCTCTAGAGTTTTAGCCGCACCTATTGCTCGTGGGACCATGCCAGAAGTAGCCACAATTGTGAGATCTTTACCCTCCCGTTTTACATCAGCTTTGCCTAATGGGATGGCGTAAAGTTCTTCGGGTACCGGCCCAGATTCGTTCAAATAAAGGAGCTTTTGCTCAAGAAATATAACAGGATTGTTGTCCCGTATGGCTGCTACAAGCAACCCTTTAGCATCATATGCCGTCGAAGGAGCAACGACGACAAGTCCAGGTATATGAGTAAACCAAGCTTCCAAACTTTGGCTGTGTTGTGCCGCTAAACGGATGCCACCACCTTGGGGGCCTCGAACAACCAATGGTACGGTGGGATTTCCCCCAAGCATAAACCTAAATTTTGCGGCTTGGTTAACAAGCATATCCATCGTCAATGCTACAAAGTCAAATATTTGTATCTCGACGACTGGTCTCATCCCGGCAATCGCGGCACCGACGCCACAGCCAACAAATGTCGCTTCAGAGATTGGTGTGTCTCTGACCCGTTCTCTACCGAATTGATCCATAAGCCCTTTAGAAACCTGAAAAATACCGCCGGTAGTACCGACGTCCTCTCCCATGAGGAAAACTGTTTTATCTTTCGCCATTTCCTGCTCCAAGGCTTCGTTTAGCGCTTCAGAGTATGAAAGTACTCGATCACCCTTAGAAGAAGGCTCGGTATGCTTATTATGGGGCGCATACACTGCATCAATCATTGATTCAAAATTTGGTTGTTCGCTATCAATACCGTATTTAACAGCATTTTCAATTTCTGTATCTACAGAGTCAGATATGCTTTGAATATCTTTTTTGGTTAAAATGTCATCAGATAATAAATTAGTTTCCATTCGGGTGACAGGATCTTTAGAAAGCCAATCATCTATTTCTTCCTGTGGGCGAGGGTCTTGCAAGTTAGCTCGAAGAGAATGTTGTCCCCATCGATATGTCATTGCTTCTATTAACGTAGGGCCTTCGCCGGCTCGTGCTCGCTCTAAAGCTTCGCGCATAACTAAATAGACTTCAGTGGCATCGTTCCCGTCAATAGTGACACCTGGGATACCATATGCTGCTGCCCGCTCAGATATTTGTTTAACTGCTGTCGTGTCGCGATATGCGGTAGTTAACGCGTATTGATTATTCTCACATACAAATATAACCGGAAGTGACCAGACGGCTGCTAAATTCATAGACTCATGAAACACTCCTTGATTTGATGCACCATCTCCAAAAAATGCAACAGCGACATTTTTGTTACCATTAATCTTTGTTGCGAGAGCTGCACCCGTTGAAAGAGGCATGGCGGCTCCCACGATACCATTGGCGCCCAGTATACCTAGCTCCAAATTGGCGATATGCATTGATCCTCCAAGGCCTTGACAATAACCAGTTTGTCGACCCATTAACTCAGCCATCATTCGGTCTAATTTAGCACCCTTAGCTATACAATGCCCATGTCCACGATGATAACTCGCAATAAAATCCCCATCCATCAGGGCTGCGCAGACGCTTGATGCAATTGCTTCCTCGCCCTTGTAGCTATGAGCAGTGCCCTTCACTACACCTTTTTCAAACAACTCAGTTGTTTTATCTTCAAATGCTCTTATACGTCGCATATTTGTATAAATTTTACGCTGGGTTTCTGGCTCTGCAATAAAGATATTTTTTTTTGTCATCAATTACATCAACTCATCAGGTTATAATTTTCAATTCCTCAGATAATTTATGTTTTTTACTTTTAGAGTATTAAGAATTATCTGCCAATATTATGGCGAATATTTTGCATTATAATTTTGCTGCTGACTAATTTAGTTTGTGTTTATGAGTCTATGCAAGTCTATCACCAAACCGTTTATTCGTAACTATAGAAAAATAGGTCATTTATTGATAGGAAGTGTTGTTTCGAAAAACAACTTGATAATAGCTACTATTATCTTCGTAACCAACTTTTTTAGAAATCTAAAATTGATCTATGCAATAGTAACTTAAAAACAGATTTAAATAATAAAATTGTCTAACACTAACTATTGGAAATTGAATATGAATTTAAATGAACGCGATATAAATTTCGAAGGAATTTCAATCCATTTATGGGAAGGTGGAAAAGGTTTTCCTATTTTAATGTTACATGGATCCGGGCCAGGCGCGGGTACTACTGGAAATTGGAGGTACGTTTTAGAACCGCTATCTGAAAGATATCACATTATTGCGTCGGATCTAATTGGATTTGGAGAATCTGGACGCAAAACTAAAAAACCGTTTTTTGATATAGAATTGTGGCGCCGTCAGGCCCAGTTTTTACTTGACTTGCTTCCCGAAGGCCCGGTTGGCGTGATTGGCCATTCTCTTTCAGCCTCTCTAGCACTTGGCCTTGCAGCGGAAAATTCTAGAATTACTAAAGTTCTAACGACGGGTGCTATGGGGGGGCAATTTAAAATCAATGATAATACAGACCGCTGTTGGACATTTCCAGACACGCGCGAACAATTACGTAAGGCAATAGAATGTTTAGTTTTTGACAGTTCCAGGGTAACTGATGAGGTTTTAGATAGCAGGATGAAAATCCTACATGACGGTATCTATGGTCCATACTTTCAATCTATGTTTGCCGGTGATAAACAGCAGTACGTTGACGCGGCAATGCTTGCTCCTGAAACCTTAAAAAAGATAAGTTGTGATGTAGTGATGATGCATGGTCGTAATGACTTACCTTTTCCTTTTGCACAAAATAGTCTTGCCCTTAGCAAGAATTTGCCGACTGCAGATATTTTATTGGTTGGGAAGTGCGGGCACTCACCAGCTCTTGAGCACCCTAACAAGTTACTTAATATTGCAAAGGCTTTGTTTGGTTAGAAGAGGTCATAATGGAAGATATTTTGGAAGGCTTAAGAAACCAGTTGAACCAACCAGGGTTACTGTTAACAGAACCTAATGAGGTTTCGGCTTTTACAACTGATTGGACACGAAAATTTAGTGGGACAACTCCAGCGGTACTCCGTCCCAAAAATTTGGAGGAAGTGTCGAGGTGTGTTTTAGCTTGCCGGAAAATCGGTTTGTCCATTATACCGCAAGGAGGTAATACTAGTATGGTTGGTGGATCGGTTCCAAGGAATGGGGAAGTGATCCTTAGTTTGTCCAGATTAAATAAGATAGAACACTTTGATCAGGTGTCAGCTACAGTTCAGGTTCAGGCTGGTGTTGTGTTAGAGGATCTGCAAGAGCATTTAGGCGATAGTAGGTGCGTTTTTCCTGTGGATCTTGGTGCTCGAGGTTCGTGTCAAATTGGAGGTATGATAGCTACCAACGCTGGCGGTATAAAAGTATTACGATATGGCCATATGCGTGAACAGGTCTTGGGTCTTGAAGTAGTTCTTGCTGATGGGGCGGTTTTAAGTAATTTAAATAACCTCAAGAAAAATAATACTGGTTTAGATCTTAAACATCTTTTTGTGGGGTCGGAGGGAATCCTTGGTGTTATTACTCGGGCAGTTCTTCAGGCACAGCCAAGACCTCTCGCGACTCAGACAGCATTACTAGGAATTAATACCAGAGAAAAACTACCTCAGTTATTAACTTTAATTAGAGAAAAACTAAGGGGGTTATCGTCATTGGAAATAATCACTCGTAATTCAATTGAGCTGTGTAAAGAAGTAGAGCCCTCTACCCGAGAGCCGTTCGATAATTCTTATCCTGCGTGTATTATAGTTGAAGAGGAAACAGACAAAGGGGAATTAGAGCGTGATAAATTTTTAAACCGATTATCTTTTCTGCTTGAAAGTGGGTTAATTTCAGATGCTATCGTTGCTGAAGGGGAAACTCAGACCAGGAGTATCTGGAAGCTAAGGGATGGTGTTACAGAAGCAATAAGTCGTTCTGGATTATCCCATAAATTTGATGTTACCGTACCACCTTCTGAGATACCCGGCTTTCTAGATCGAATGGAAAATCTAGGGGCAGAATTTAAAGGGCTACGTACCATACTTTTTGGACATTTGGGGGATGGCAATATACATGTAAATATGGTTCAAAAACCTGATCTTTCAGATGATGAATTCCTTGCTATGGGCGCTAAACTCGCGAAGACGGTGTATGGACATGTTGCAACGCTAAAGGGGAGTATTAGTGCGGAGCATGGAATTGGTATCGCTAAGAGGTCTTATTTACATCATTCGCGAAGTGCGGGGGAAATAAGTATAATGGGCAATCTAAAAAAGTTGTTTGATCCACACGAGGTTTTTAACCCTGGTGTACTAATCCCACCATCAGATTAAAAAAAAGGGGCTACGTATTGTAGCCCCTTAATGACAATATTAAGTCTTATTACATACCTGGCATGCCGCCCATACCACCCATGTCAGGTGCTCCTCCACCAGCGGCTTTTGGCTCAGGTTTTTCTGCAATCATCGCCTCGGTAGTAATCATCAAACCAGCAACTGATGCAGCGTCCTGAAGCGCATGGCGTACGACCTTGGCTGGATCTATAATTCCAGACTTAATCATATCGCAATAATCTTCCTTTTGAGCATCAAAGCCATAATTGGCACTTTTTTGTTCGAGAAGCTTACCGATCACAAGAGACCCATCAACGCCTGCATTCTCTACAATCAGTCGAGCCGGCATGCTAAGAGCTTTTCTAACTACTTCAATACCGACATTTTGGTCAGCATTTTCACCAGTTAATTTAGCAAGTGCTTTAGTAGAGTATAGGAGTGCAGTTCCACCTCCTGGAACAATACCTTCTTCGACCGCTGCACGAGTTGAATTCAGCGCATCTTCAACGAGGTCTTTGCTTTCCTTGACCTCGATCTCAGTGGCTCCTCCAACCTTGATTACGGCAACGCCACCAGCAAGCTTAGCTAAGCGCTCCTGTAACTTTTCACGGTCATAATCAGAGGTAGTTTCCTCAATTTGCGCCCGAATTTGGTTGCATCGGGCGGTGATGTCACCTTTCTTTCCAGCACCACCTACAACAGTAGTTTCTTCTTTTGTGATATTTATTCGTTTAGCAGTGCCAAGCATATCGATCGTGACATTTTCAAGCTTAATCCCGAGGTCTTCGCTAATGACTTCACCACCGGTTAAAGTTGCGATATCTTCAAGCATAGCTTTCCTACGATCACCGAACCCAGGTGCTTTTACTGCCGAAACTTTAAGGCCACCACGCAGCTTGTTCACAACCAATGTTGCTAAAGCCTCTCCTTCCACCTCTTCTGCAATAATTAGAAGAGGTCGGCTAGATTGAACAACACTTTCCAAAAGTGGAATCATGGCCTGCATATTTGAGAGTTTCTTCTCATGCAATAGGATGAGTGGATCCTCCAAGTCACAAGTCATCTTATCTGCATTAGTTACAAAATAAGGAGACTGATAACCTCGGTCAAATTGCATGCCCTCAACAACGTCCAACTCAGTTTCGAGACCCTTAGCTTCTTCTACTGTGATAACACCTTCTTTGCCGACTTTTTCCATTGCTGCTGATATCATTTGGCCGATGCGTGCCTGACCGTTAGCAGAGATTGTGCCAACTTGACCGATTTCTTCACCAGTTTTTACTGGTTTTGAACGCTTTTGAATGTCTGCTACAACAGCTTTAACTGCAAGATCAATACCACGTTTCAAATCCATGGGGTTCATACCGGCAGCTACAGATTTGGAACCTTCTCTAACTATTGCTTGAGCAAGAACTGTTGCTGTTGTGGTTCCATCCCCTGCCTCATCATTGGTCTTACTTGCAACTTCCCGGATCAATTGGGCGCCCATATTCTCAAATTTATCTTGAAGATCAATTTCTTTTGCAACTGTGACGCCATCCTTAGTTATGCGTGGGGCACCGAATGACTTATCCAATACTACGTTACGTCCCTTGGGCCCAAGTGTTACTCCAACTGCATCAGCTAGAATGTCCACACCGCGTAACATGCGAGTGCGTGCATCCGACGAAAAAATTACCTCTTTTGTAGCCATGTTTCCTAATTCCTTGCTTTGCTTCGTTCCGCCGGGTTTTTATATTTTATCCGGCCAATGACCCCTAAGGCTATACAGCCAAGAAGGATCGGTTTGCTTTCATTAGTTCAATTAAAGGTTAACGGGCAGGTCAGGCTGCCTTCTTTTTCTTCTTTTTACTTTTGCTTTGACCTTCCAACACGGCCATCACGTCAGATTCTTTCATTATCAATAGCTCTTCGCCGTTAATGGTTACTTCATTACCAGACCATTTGCCGAACAGGATACGGTCTCCCGTTTTCACATCTAGCAAATGGACTTCTCCGTCTGAGCCACGAGTTCCAGGTCCTACTGATACGACCTCTCCCTCTTGTGGTTTTTCCTGGGCTGAGTCAGGGATTATTATCCCCCCGGGAGTTTTTTCGCTCTCGGTAATTCTGCGGACTACGACCCTGTCATGCAGTGGTCGAAATTTCATAGTGACCTCCAATTAAGTGTGTTTTGGCTCAATTATAAATATGTAGTAGAAATTTTTAGCACTCCTTATCCGAGAGTGCTAGCATGGATTTGGGAAGTATTTCAAATATTTCAAGAGTAAATTATCGGAAAATTTTTGATTTTAAGTGCAATTATACCCTAAGGTATTGAAAAAAAACGTTATTTTTTAACTTTACTCTTATGTGGGTTAATGTAGAACTAATAAAAAATTACGATCTGCTTATGGAAATTCCGTCAAATATTTTCAAAATACTACCAGAATATCATAAGGCTAGTTTTGTAAACGCTTGTTTTTATCATCCTCATTCAACGTTTCCAATCGAGTGCATTTTTCGGCAAATAAAGTATTAAGCGGTAACAATCTAAATTTTTTACCATAAATTCATATGTTGCACCCCAGAGATATAGGCGAAATTTACGGTATTCCAACTCTCCAAAATTTTCACATATAAATTCTTTGCTTTGTTCTAAATTCAATGCCCATTGTCGAAATGTAAGAAAATAACTATGTCGGTCATTCTGCACTTCAAGAATTTCAAACGGGGTATTATTGAGTTTATCCATGAAATCATGGAGAACAAAAAATGAATGATTCCCAGGATAAATATGCCGAACCATAAATGTTGAAAGTTCATACTTTTTACGTGCTGCGCTTGCATCAACAAAAACAAGGCCGCCTGGGTTTAGAACACTTTCAAATTTTTTCAAAACTGCTGAATAATTTGGAAGATGCTCAATGACGCCCATAATAACTATGGCGTCAAATTTTTCTTTTGGCTGATAAGCGAGGATATCAACGAAATCTATTTGGAAATGGTCTGCAAATTCCCCTAAGAATTTATTGAGGTATGTCTGTGATGTGGGGGAATTTGTAACGCCGGTAAATTCTACGCCAGTTCTTAATGCATGCCGTGCAAATGCACCCCATCCGGGACCAATTTCAAGCACTTTTTTCCTTGGGCCGAGTTCACACATGTTAACGGTATACTCGAATTTGCGTTCCATCGCTGCGGATAAGGTTTCATCATCCTTTTCATAAACACCTTGGGTGTACGCTGGAACCTTCTTGTCAAGAAAGCTTAGAAACATTTTTGGATCGACGTCATAATGAGATGAAATGGCTGCACGATTTGTATGTACTTGTCCAAATATTAAAGGTTGAATAAATCGCCAGGCACTAACTAGAGGATGACGGTCGTCCATCGACCCCCTAAGCGCGAACATTTCGAGCAAATCCCCATTTATATCAAAATCTCCTTTAAGGTAACTCTCCCCAATATTACCTTCATCAAGTGAACCCATGGCTTTTACTGCGCGTTTGTTGTTCAATACAATCTCAAACTTTGGGTCGCTATTTCCCATGACACGTTGGGAACCATCAGGCATCTGTAGAGTAAAGCTTGTCTTGCTGTCTTTTAAACGATTAGCAAATTTGTCGATTAATCCGTTTGTCGATAATCCAACCACGTATAAACTCCATTAAAGACGACGTTTATTAAAATTAACGAATGCAGAACTGGTAGTAATTCAATTAAGTCAAGAAAGCACTGATTTTGTGGATTCAGCAAAAATGTCAACTATGTGATCAATCGTTGAATCGCTTGTTACAATCGGTGGTGCAATTAAACACACATCTCCTTTAACGCGGCTAAAGAACCCGCGTTTCATAGCCTCAGTATTTATCTTCGCTCCTATCCCGTCATTTGCATCAAATAACTCTTTTGTATCCCGGTTTTTTACATACTCGATTGCACACATCATACCTAACCCTCGGATCTCGCCAACGTTAGGGTGATGCCCCAAAGAGTCTTTAAGTCCGACTAAAAGGCGTTTCCCTTTTCTTTCAGCCTGGCTAGGGAAATCCTCCTTTTCAATCAAATCAAGCATGGCACAAGCAATAGCGCATCCGGTCGGGTGAGCACTATAAGTGTAAGCATGCATCCATGGTTTCCCACTTTCATTCATAGTGTTAGCTATCTCATCGCTAACTCCGATACCGCCTAATGGAAAATAACCAGAAGTAATGGCCTTAGCAAATTGCATCATATCCGGTTTTACACCCCAGTGCTCAAGACCGAACATTCTTCCAGTGCGGCCAAATCCGGTAATTACTTCATCTGCAACAAAAAGTACCTCATATTTGTCACAAATTTCACGGATTCTCGGGAAGTAGTCATTTTGCGGAACTATAACGCCTCCAGCCCCCTGCACCGGTTCAGCTATGAACATTGCGACCGTATCTGCTCCTTCCTCAAGTATTGCTTTCTCCAGTTCATTTGCTGCTGCAATTCCCTGGCTTTCAGCGTTTTCTGGAGCTTGGTAAAAATATGGATATGGGCTTGGGATATGGGAAAAACCAGGTATTCGCGGTTCAAACATTGGCCAGTAAATATTAATTCCGGTTGCGCACATAGCAGCAAGGGTTACACCGTGATAACCCAGCACGCGAGAAATAACCTTTGTTTTGTTAGGTTTTCCTTTCAGTTTCCAATAATAACGAGCCATTTTTATGTTACTATCAGTAGATTCACCGCCGCCGGAAGTAAAATAAAATTGATTAATATTTGAGTAAGTTAACTTGGCAAGTTTTTCGGCAAGTTCTATTGCCCTTGGGTTTGAGCTGCCAGCATACCCAGACGCAAAAGCCATTTCTTCGAGTTGCCTTGATCCAGCTTCGTAAAGTTCCTTTCTACCATTCCCTGCAGTGTTGTTCCACAGGCCAGAAAGTCCATCTATAAACTTTTCACCATTGGCATCTATAAGATATTCACCCTCTCCTCCTACCCATACCTTTCCTTTATTGTGGGCTGAACGATTGTGCAGTGGATGAATTAGATGATTAGAATCTCGATCTAGAAGTTCTGCTTCCGCATTATTTGACATATAAAACATTCCTCCGCCAAGGTGGGTCAACTATATTTCAGTTGTATATTTTTGCTGCAAAATTGAGCTGTTAAGTGTTAAGTCAATTGTGATCGTATGGTTACTTTAAACTGTATCTTCAACGAAATCGAGCTTTTGCGTTATACTGTATGTATATGGGTAAAAATAATAAAAATATAGAATTTGATCGGATCGGGGTCGCAGGGTGCGGGCGTATGGGAGCTCCGATGGCACAGAACCTCATAAATGCTGGATTTAATGTTGCTGGATTGGATATTTTAGAAGACCGATTCTTTGGCAAGTTAGCACCAATTATGACGGACGCAATTACTTTTGCGTCTGGGTGCAGAGTGGTTATTAGCGTCGTAAGAGATAAGTTGCAGACAGAGGAATTGCTTTTCAGTGAGCAGGCTATAATTCGAAGGGAACCGTGTTCAATTCATACAATAGTCATATGTTCGACACTCTCCCCACGCTATTTACTAGGTTTGAGGAACCGCTTACCAAAATCAATTACTTTGGTTGATGCCCCTATGTCTGGGGCAAGTATTGCAGCGGAAGAAGGTAGGTTAAGTTTTATGTTGGGAGGCGAAAAAGACGTTCTTAATCGACTTAATCCGCTATTTTCTGCAATGGGTAAATATATACACCATGTCGGCCCGTTTAGTAGTGGCATGACCGCAAAGGTATTAAACAACTTTTGTGCTGCAACCTCGATTGCATCGACAAGAATAGTATTAGATTGGGCTTTAGAGCTAGGTATTGATCGCAGTGCTTTGTTGGCTATTTTAAATGATAGCTCTGGTCAGAACTGGGTATCTTCTAATTTTGAAGAATTAGAGTTTGCTAGAGACGGGTATGATCCAAATAATACCATTGGAATAGTTGCTAAGGATCTGCTTAGTTTATTTGAGAATATTTCCCGCGAAGAATTAGAGGGGTTGCCCAATGCTCTTCTAGACGAAATAAATAATATGAGGCCAATGAAATAGGTTTTACCCTTGCTGGTGTTTCCATATTTTTGATTGAGAAATAAGCTCTAACGACCTAAGTCTCTTTGCATGCTCGTATATGTGTGAGGTTATAATAAGTTCGTCTGCTTTAGTGCGTCGAACAAATTCTTGAAGCCCGTCTTCGACAGTAGATACTGAGCCTGCAACGGAGCAACCTAAGGTCTGGTCAAGGGATAGTCGTTCCTCATCTGCTAATTGTTCCATAAATCCTTCCTTGGGCGGAGGCAATTTCCCTGGGGTGCCTCTGCGAAGGTTTAAAAAGCTTTGCTGGGAAGAGGTTTGTAGGTATCTGGCTTCTTCATCGCAATCAGCAGCAAATGCGTTAAACCCTAGCATAATGTAAGGTTTTTTTAATTGTCTTGAAGGTCTAAAATCAGAACGGTAAATCTCAATCGCTTGCATCATTGCGGCTGGAGCAAAATGTGAGGCAAAGACATAAGGAAGACCCAGATGCGCGGCTAATTGTGCACCAAATAGGCTTGAGCCCAATATCCAGATAGGTAAGTTAAGGCCATAGCCTGGAATTGCTCTTACTGGTTCTCCTGGTTCCGGTTCGCTAAAATATTTCTGTATTTCCATTACGTCTCTAGGAAAGTCATTTGGATCACTACTTAACTTACGGCGCAAAGCTCTTGCCGTGGTTTGATCAGTACCCGGGGCTCGACCAAGTCCGAGATCAATGCGACCAGGAAATAATGATTCCAGAGTCCCAAATTGTTCTGCTATAACAAGTGGCGAGTGATTGGGTAGCATTACTCCGCCAGCACCTACTCGGATAGTTGAAGTACCACCGGCGACATGGCCAATTGCAACTGCTGTTGCTGCACTTGCAATGCCTGGCATATTGTGGTGTTCGGCTAGCCAGAATCGTTTGAACCCCAATTTTTCCGCGTGTATAGCAATATTCAATGAATTTTCTAACGCTTGCGCTGCATCGCTTCCTTCGATAATTGGCGATAGATCAAGGAAAGAAATTGGGACTTGAGTGTCCATGATAACCTATTAGGTTTGTTGACGTTAGCTAAAAGAAATGATCGTCAGCAATTCGTATAAGTTCGTCTAATTTACATGCTACGGGTTATTGGTACGATATTTTCCAGAGTCCTTAGACACCATAACTGACTGCCTTTACAATACATTTCGATAAATTGTTTTACCAATGACGCAAATGTTTTAGTATTTCTATGAGAATTTACGAATTTCGTTTATATTATAGCGCGGATATTTTATAGCGTTAAAATAAATGCAATTCACTGTTTAGATTGGTTTTATTGAGGAAGCAAAATGAGTTCAAGAACTACAGCAACTAAAGAGAATGCTCTTACAAAGTCAGAAATTGATGAACGCCTGAAAGCTACGCCACTTGCTCGGATGGCTACTTTTAGAGAGGATGGCATGATTCATCTAACTCCAATTTGGTACCATTGGAATGGTGAAACGTTTCGTCTAACTCTTGGAGCAGGTCGAATACATCTAAAAAATTTAGCGGCTGACGATCGAGTCTCAATACTGATTGATGAGGATCCTCGACCAGAAGAGGGTATTGCTGCAGGTGCATGGGCAATTATGTGTAGAGGAAGAGCTACCCTCTCTCAGGATGAGAAATTGATTAGAGAAGTAACGCATGATGTTCTTTCGGTTTCTCTTGGTAAGGAGGATGCGGATGCTTATACTGGGCCGATAATGGCTGAGGGCAGAACTATAGTTACCATTGTTCCGCAAGATTGGCTTACTTGGGATTATAATAAAGGAGAGGAATAGTAAGAGTATATCCAGACAGTAATTTCTGCTTGACGAGCTTTTTTAATGGTCGGATTAATTTACTAATTTCGTAAGTCATAATAAGGTTTTTTCTACTTTTGTTTTGGAATGACGGGGGATTGAAATGCGTAGTAGCCAATTTAGAGTTAACGATGAAATACTTAAAGAGGTCGCGCAAACTAGGGCTAGCCTACTCGAATCTAAACATTTACCAGGCTGGTTTTATACCTCTCCAGAACTATTTCAGCATGAAGTTGATACAATCTTTATGAAGGAATGGCTTTGCGTGGGGAGGCTTGAGGAATTTTCTGGTGTTGGTGATTATGCCGCAATCCGGATAGCAGGAGAGCCGTTGTTAATTTGTCGGGGCGCAGATGGAAAACTTAATGCTCTTCGTAATGTATGTGCGCACAGAGGTGTAGAGGTTGCTACTGGTAGAGGAAATTTAAGTAAGTTTACTTGTCCGTATCATGCATGGGTTTATGACCTGGAGGGCAAACTTCTAGGTGCCCCCCATACTAAAGAGTTACAAAGTTTTGACGTGAAAAACTGCGGACTTTCCAAGGTTAAATTAGATGATTGGGGGGGGTACATTTTTGTTAATTTTGACGAAAATTGCCAGCCTCTAGGAGATTATTTGGACGAGGATGGAATACGTGAGTTTGCAAAATTCTTGCAACCAGAGAATACTCGGTTATCCCACAAATTTGAAGTTGAGGTACCCTGTAATTGGAAATTTGTGCCAGAGAATCTAATGGATATGTATCATGTTGGGGTAATTCACAAAGATTCCTTCGGTGGTCACTTCCCGGTTGCTAACTTTCGATTTAATCTGAAAAAACATGGTTATAATGCTACCTATGAGGCGTACACAATGGCGCCTAAAGGTGTAACCCTATTTGGAACTATGCCTTGGTTAAGAGATAAAGTAACGGATCTATTTGCCTGCACTACTTGGGTTCGCCCATCAATGAATATATTTGGTCGCCATGATTTAATTCAGCCTTGGACAGCTTTTCCAATTGACGAGAAAACGACACTAGTCACTGTCTATACGCAATTACCGGCAGAGTATTTTGAGACGCCGGGTTTTGAGGAAAAAAACCAAATTTACGGGGATTTTATTGAGCTCGTTGCAACAGAGGATCTTGCGATGTTGGAGTCATTGCAAAACGGAGTTGGTTCAAGAGGGTTTGTGCCAGGCCCTACCGTAAAGCTTGAACGCGCTATTCATCATTTGCAAAACTATTATCTTGACCAGCTACTTAAGAAAGATGACGATTCTAGAAAGCAGAGGCACGCTGACTGTGTGAAGGCTTTGGAAGTTGCGGAGGCATTGCACGGAGATCCGAAGGATGGTGGATATTCAAAGTCATTTCTAGCAGCGGAATAATGTATCTTAAGATCATTTTTGATAAATTTACTTTTTCAGAAAACCATAATAACTGTCGATAAACTGCTTTATTCATCTTAAGAGCGAAGAACTTTACCAGACCTTGATTTTGTTGTTTTCCCATTGGCGTAACTAATTTTCCCGTTTACAATCGAATAATTAATACCACGAGACGGCATGACCATCCTCTTTGCTTTTCCAGGGAGGTCGTATCTTTTTTCTCCGCGATTATTAGATCCTATTGTTTGGGGGTCAAAGATTGTCACGTCTGCCGCAAGTCCAACTTCCAGTCGCCCGCGATCTTTAATGCCAAAAAGGTCAGCAGGGTCAGAAGAAATGCGTCGTACGGCTTCTTCCAAACTTATTATTCCTCTCTCGCGCACCCAGTTCCCTAAGAGATATGTCGGGTACCCTGAATCACAAAGCATATCAACATGGGCCCCTCCATCACCAAGGCCTATCAAAACACTCTTATTTTGAAGCAGTTCAGCCATTCGGTCTGGCCGATTGTTAAAAGTTGTGATTGTAAATTCTAAATCTAAATTATCTTCTAACGTTAAATCTAGAAACGTATCTACCCCATCTTTTTTTTGAATATGGCTAATTTCAGTTACGCTTTGGCCTTCGTAAACCTTCAAATCGGGGTTCTTGGCTGAATGAAGTACAACCCGGTCCCAGTTGCCAAAGCTTATCCCTTCTTTCAGTTCTGTGCGAAACTGATCACGAAAGGAACTGTTTGAATAAATAGCGATTTGCGAACTTTTTGATTTATCTTCAAACACTTTTTTCCAAGATGGAAATGCAGCAAAAGAAAATGGACTTCGCATATCCACTTCCCTTGTTAGGGGAAGAGGGGAGGTTTGCGGCCGCACCCCTTTCGAGATTAATGGTTCGACCATTCTAAGTGTTTCCCTCGCAGCTTCAGATATGTCATCGCGATCGAAAAGAGCTATAAAGGTTACGGGTCTTTCGCTTTCTTCCAGAAGAAGATTTAGAATTTTGAACTGCTCAATTTCAAGAATGGATATTTTTTTTGTTAAAGCAATCTCAATTGCTCCTTTCCCCTTTGTTTTCAAAACATTTGCGTAGGCCTTAAGTTCGTTGTTGCTAGCCATACGGCATGCAAGAGGTTTGCCTTTATAACCTAAGTGTTGATTTAGAACAGTACTGGAAAAACCGAACGCTCCAGCGTCCACTGCTGATGCAAGGAGAGAAGAAATTGAACTAGTTTCACTGGTTGTTGCTGGTCGGGTTATGGAATCATTCCCCATTATATAATGGCGAAAAGGAGTTAGTGGGGCAAGAAATGCAAGATTAAGACTGGTTTTTAGCTTCTCTGCGGCGTCTAGATATTGTGGAAATGTTTCCCACGACCATCTAATTCCCTTTGCCAGGACATCGTAGGGAATAGCTTCAACATTTACGAGGTCATGCATAGCTATATCGCGGAAGTCATGTCTACATGGTGCGATGCCAACACCGCAATTGCCCATGACGACTGTAGTCACGCCATGCCATGAAGAAGGAGTAATATCTTTATCCCAAAAAATTTGAGCATCATAATGGGTATGGGGGTCAATAAAACCTGGTGCCACCACTTTCTGATCAGCTTTAATAATATGTTTAGCTTCACCGACTACATCGTCCACCCCAACAATCTTTCCGTCTTTTATTGCCAGGTTTCCAAGGCGAGCTGGTGCTCCAGTTCCATCAATTATAGAGCCTCCCTTAATTAGGATATCAAACGCCAACTTAATCCCCCAAATTTTTATAGTTTGTCAGACAATATGATACGTAGATAATCATAAAAAATCCGCTTACGTGTTTCTCAAAGCAACGCCTCACCGATTAAGAAACGGCCTTGTACAAATAGTTTAACCCAAAACTATATTACCTTGCTATAAACATGTCTTACTAGCGCGTATCACCCCTCAAATTATGTTGGAGAGGTTAATGATTGCTTACAAAAAACAACATCTATTGGAACCTTTGACCTTGGGTGAAGTTCCCGAAGAGTCAAAAGACCTATTCGAACATGTTATTAATATTAGAAATTTAGGGTTTCTTCCGAATATGTTCGGGGTCATGGGTCATAGTTCTGGATCATTGAAGGCAGTGGCTTCGGTTGGAGAGCACGTCAGATTTAATTCATCGCTTGATAAGCATCTGATCGAGATAATTATTTGTGAGGTTTCAATTTTCACGGGAAATGAATATGAGTGGTGTCACCATATTAATAAAGTTCCAGAAAGATTTCATTCTAAGGTGGGGACAGAAAATATTGAGACTGAACCATCTCCTGTTGGGCCAGCACTTCGTTTTGTGAGGCTGATCCTAGTAGGAAAACCTGTTCCAGACAACCTGATTGCTGATTTGAAGAAACTATTTAACGAGAATGGACTAGTGGAACTTACCGTGATGGTTGGTTATTACCAATTACTAGGAACATTTTGCGTAACCATGGGAATTCAGGTTGAAGATTGTGTCGAAAAAGTACCTATGCCTAAATCAGCGTTGAATAAATAACTTTAAGTAAAATTCTCAAGTATCTGTTCTTTTTATAAGTTTATTAATTTTTCTTAACCATATATTCCCGTCATCCTGATTCTGAATGCCATATCCTGGAGAAAAGTGTGGCAAGGCAGCGACGACCTCTAGACTTGGCACCAGGCTATGAGTTTCGGAATCTATTCTATCCAATATGGTTAGGTGTTTATTTTCAAAACATATTGCGCGCCAGATCCAAGGCCCAAAACCCTTATGCCGTCCAATAAAACCCTGTTTTCCAAAATAAAGGCATTCGGCTTTGGTTTTGTGAAGCAATGTAAATAGTCCATTTTCCAAATTTGATGGTTCATGGTTCATAATTTGTGGGGCAAAATGAGATTTGACCGAGCGATAGCGATTTCGCTCGTTAGGTAATGGCGTGTATAAAAATGTACCAGGGTCAGGAATTATACACTCACCATTTATCCAGAGCTCTATAGAAAGTTGGTCATTGTGGGAGTGTCCAGTTGGGGAACGATTTATATCGCCTCCGCAGCGAAGAGAAAGGTACAGTTCTGGTGAGCGAAAAATGTATACACCGAACTCAGAATATTTAATGAATTCAATGTTATTCGCCACAAAAGTATCCGGCAATTCCAAACACAAATTTTGCTTGGTATTTACGTCACTAGAAGCCCACGTTTTCATGAAATCGAAATACTGATCTTTAGAGTTTTTTTCTTGACAAGCAGTTGAGTGAAAAGTTTTAAACTCGCTGTGAGGAGGGGTTTCAGATAGTGTGTTTCCACTTATCAGTTTACGTATAATATCTGTTTCTGGGTGATTTTCTTCTGTAAGATCTGTTAAAAAAGAGCTAGCGAACAAGGCAGACATTCCGGCACATAAATGACGGTGATCTAGATTGTCCTCCATCAGGTAATCAGTCATGCCTGGTGGCGGACAATAGTTAGCCAGATTTGGGTGGTCCTTTTTTGCATCTGAAGAAGAAATTATATTAATAGTTCGGAAAAATTTTATAAATCTACCACTATCATTGTCTCCAATTTGAATAGCTCGACCGGCAGGCGACTGCGTTTGTAATGAAAATTGTGCCATTAATAATAGTCGCTTAATGAACCAATTAGGAAAATCAATTTTGCCATTATTGATCAAGTTATTTGGCGGGAGGGTTTTTAGACGTTCTTCCGGTAGTGCTAAAACTAAAGCGGTTCCATAAACAGCCATTTCTGTACTAAGGCGATGGTAACTTGTTGATCTTTCAAAGTTTGTTCCTTCCTCAAAAAACTGAAACTGAATCTCTTCAATAAAGCTATTGATTGCAAATGATAGCCAGCTATTGGATTCGGAGCTGTGAGAGAGGTACGCGCTGATGAATAATAAGCCTACAACGTTAGCGAGATAATGATTGTTTCGAGAATTTCCAGTCCTTTCAAGATTTGATATAACATGTCGCCCATGTTCTATTATTGAAGTCCAGAATATATTCTCAAAATTTTTGTCGAAGTGATAACCGTAAGCACGAAATAGATCATAAGAGACAAGTATGTTGGCAGCACGAATGGCAACGTCCATCGTACAGCACCAATTAATTCCATAGCGTGGTGGGTTTGCTGAAATAAAGTCTAGTAATTGATTGCAGAATTCGCTTGCGTATATATCTTTTTGCTGAAAACTTGAGCGTTTCGCTGTAGCTAGGCCGAAGGCTAATGCTAAGGTCGGGAAATGTTGCATACGAGCTAATTCCCAGGGAACTTTTGCATCCACTCCGTTTATATTTCTATATTGGATTTTCCGATACCATTTATTTTCTGGCCATCGAAAGCCTGATTTAAAGTCAAGATGCCAATCAATTGGTTTGTAGCCTTTATCTATAAAGGATCTGATTTTACTAGAATTAACCCTATTTGCCTTGTTAACTCTATTTGCCAAATGAAGACCATAATTAAAATTATTAATTTGTTCCCCATTCCCTTTGTAAATGCCATTCAAGCCGTCGCAGGGCATCCCGTAACAGACATGTTTCCAACCTGAGCCTAATATGTCAAAGTTATGCGCTATATAATTTTTGCTAAGTTTACAAAGGGACATCTCCCAATCATTTATCAACTTAAGATCAGGTTTGTTAAAAAATTGTGTGCTACTCTTCGGATGACTATCTCTAATATAACTCGATCGATTTAAATCTATAAATCGTTGCCATTTATAACGAGAATGGCGTGAAATTTTAGTTATAATAGAATTAGAAAAGTACATTTGAATTTTATGTAGGTCCGTCTATATGTTTGAGTTGTGTAAATTATTAGCACACAGATTATACCTATCTGCACTGGCAATGAAGATTGATAGTAAGACTAGATAATTGAGTAATAAAAAAACCATATTTATGCCTGTTTACAACGAAATGGACTTTGATGGTAGAGTCCAGCGTTGTGCTGAAACTTTGTCAGAAAAATACCATGTTACTACATTTTCAGTTGATTCACTCAAAGGATATTCCCATTCACAATTTGATGTTCGAAAAATTAACCTTTCCTTGTTTGGCAGTAGTGGGGGATTTAGATACGTCTATTTTTGTATTATTTTAATATTCACCTCTCTCTATCTTCGGCCTCGAATGATTTACGCACATGATTATTTTACTGCTTTCCCTTCTCGGATTTCAGCATTTCTCACTGGAGCGTTATTAGTTTACGACGCACATGAGCTTATTATACCAGAAAAAGAGTTTAAGTTGGGTCTGCGAAGTAAGATATTTTACTGGCTTGAAAAACTCTCCCTTGGGAGGGCTTCACTCGTCATTGCTGCTAATCCCGAACGGGCCGAATTAATGAAAAATCATTATGGCCTGAGAATCGCTCCTACGACGATAAGAAACATAGCTATCGTTCCTGAGACATTTTCAAATGAGAAGGCTGTTAACAGTAATTATCCTGAATTAAAAAGGCATCGTGGGGGCCTTATAAGACTTGTGTTTCAGGGTTACCTCAGTGCAGATCGAGGAGTGATTGGTACCGTAAAAGCGCTTGTGCAACTACCTAGTAATTTTGAATTGGTACTTGTTGGAACTGGCCCTGATCGAGACTTAGATGCAATTAAAAGGTCGGTAAAAAAACTTAATTTAGAAAAAAGAGTTATATTTCTGGGGCGTGTTCCTCAGAAAGACCTTCATGCGATTCTCAGAACGTGCGATATTGGGGTTGTTTACTATTTTACACGCACCTTAAACCACTTGTATTGCGCTTCTAACAAAATTTATGAATATACTCAGGCTGGATTGCCGGTGGTATCAACTTCCCAGCCACCTCTACTGCATATTTGTGAGACGTACCAGATTGGCGAAATAATTGGATCTGGAAGGGGGGATCAAGCTTCAGAAATATCTGGTATTGTTGAGGCATCGAAGCTTATTGCTTCCAATATGGAAACATACGTAGATCGGATCCCAAGTTTTTTGGAAGAGAATAATTGGAAAGAAGAATCCAAGAAGTTAAAAGCAGCCGTAAATGAATTATTATAAAGGGCGGTGTTTTTAAAACTGCGTAAATTAATAATGTTTAGTAGGTGATTATGGCTTTATCCTATCGACAAGTACAAAGTGCTTTGGTTGGGTACTGGCATTTATAATGTCTTGCTATGTGTACGTTTTAGGCAGCTTAAATACTCACGGTTACCAAACCTATGTTGGTTGGACAACCGATCTTGAATCTCGAATTCAAAAACATAATTCCGGAGTTGGCGCACGTTCAACAAGGGGTAGAAAATGGGAGCTTCTCTATGCTGAGAAATACGTTACCCGCAGAGAGGCTATGAGTCGTGAGTGGCATATTAAAAAAGATAGAAGGTTTAGAAAAAGTCTTTGGAAATCAATTTCATGATAAGCATGAGACACAATTATTTTTAATTTGGGAGATTTGAAATGTCTGATTTACATGAACTCACGCTTACGGAGGTTGCGACTAAAATTCAAAGTCGTGAAGTTTCGGCTGTAGAGGTAACTGATGGAATGTTAGCCCGCATTGA
>Ga0310344_10000144_pt1 | contig 59254 bp, 51 predicted proteins | sample HC15DNA20200_MG_FD_203801 | JGI IMG/M metagenome (GOLD analysis project Ga0310344, IMG submission 203801) | Marine microbial communities from station ALOHA, North Pacific Subtropical Gyre - HC15-DNA-20-200_MG | ecosystem: Environmental > Aquatic > Marine > Oceanic | place: Pacific Ocean: North... | reverse complement strand
TTCCAGGCCGGTGTGACTTCTCCCAACCAGTTTTAGAAACGAATCCTTGGATTCAGGTTCGCTCCAACCGCTCCTGACTTCGAACATAGGCGTGAGAAAAGCCCGGACCAACTCTTCGGTACCTAATGGCGTGCTGCCGGCAGTTGTCTCAAGCGTATCAAGTCTTCTAAGTCTCTCTTGGTTTAATGGAACAGTCCCCCGCTCCATAACTGCAATAAACAAGGATTCCTTGGAACCGAAGTGATAGTTGACTGCGGCAAGGTTGACTTCGGCTGCTGCGGTGATGTCTCGCATGGAGGTGTTCGCGAAGCCGTGATCCGCAAATAACTGCTCGGCAGCGTCAAGTATTCGAGTTTTGGTTGCTGTAGTCATCTGTTGCTTTTGGGCTTCTAATCCTGCTTGCCTCGTGAGGCGAAAAAGCCAAGAATCAAACGTTTGATTAAAATAGAATATCAATAATTTCTATGGTGCACAATCGATGCCAGAATTACCAAGTGGCCTACTACTAGCTCATGACTGGACCCAAGCTGGATCTAGAACCCAAGTCATCACTTAACTTTGCGCCAATCTGAGTTCTGCTGAGAACAGCAGTCAAGACAGATCATGTACTTATAAAGACCAAGGCGAAATTACTGACTACTTTGTTCCCTTGTAGCCTAAAACATACATTTTTGTGGTTTTATTCATTTCCCCGTAGCGCCGCGAGCACAACGTGGCCGAAGCTACTATCTCGGCAGGTAAGAACTATAGTCACAGACCCAAGGTTGGCTCGCCCTGAGTTTGGAAGACTACCCGTGAGCCTTCCCAAGGCCTAACAGCACGCTACCGGGAGCTGGTCTTTTTAGAGAAAATGGCACATGAGCCACTTAGCATGGAAGGTTTAAGGTCACAGTAAAGACACCAGCGTTAAAGATTGCTTGCGGGTTTTCAACCTGACAAGCTGATACTAGATCTCATCACGATTAGCGGTATTTCCTATGAGGAATAAGCTTGCGGTAGGGACCAGCTGAAGAGAGTTCTGAGCACTAGGTGGGCTGGGGGTTACCTGCCTGCGAGGATGAAGAATAGGGGGTGGCTCCATCAGTTGGCTACAAGCCTTCAATACATCAAGGGTTGAATCCTGCTGCCGACCTCGGTATTCTTGCGACTTGGATGTACTTGAAGAGGGGCTAGGCTTGGGTATCAGAAAAGACTGAGACCTCTTCGAGGTGATGTTAGACCCTATAGCTTTTGGGGGTGGCGTCATATGTTCAGCTGGGGGCTAATTTTCTTGGCTTGCCGGTTTTAGGTGGCGGATTCATGTCGTTGGCAAGTTGCTGCTGGTTGGCTTCTTGCCCTAGGCTTGGCTCTCGAATTTTCCAGAGGTCCGCAGTTGAAGACCCTTTGGTCGGGCGGGCAGTCGTAAGCACGAGGGGGCGTAAATGGAACTGTTTCAGGTTGGCACCGATCCATGGGGACAGGAGATACTAATCCGGCTCTCCTGGGGCTTGCTGACACTTGCCTTCTGGGCGGGGGTCGCTTTTGTCATTTTTCACGCTGTGTATGCAGTGGTCTGGAAACCGAAGGTCGAGACCGAAGCAAGTGGTGCATCGACCGCTGCTACCGCAAAGATTCCGGAACAGATAGTCCGCCACAACGGTGCTGCCAGGATGTTTCATTGGGTTATGGCGGCCTCGATGTTTGTTCTTTTGGTCACCGGGTTTGCTCCGATTATCGGATTGGAATTTAGCTGGCTGGATATTCACTGGATTGCCGGTCTCATCCTCATCTTATGTATCCTCTACCACATAGTTCACGCCTCCTTCTTCTTAGACTTCTGGTCGATTTGGATTCTGCCTGGAGATTTGAAGGAGGCGGTTGAGCGAACAAAACGTCAGCTTGGGCAGCAGGCCGATGTTGGCAAGCACGGGAAGTATCCTCTTGACCACAAGCTGTATCACTTGGCGGTTTCGGTGTTTGGTGTGATTGTCTCTGTGAGCGGTCTTCTGATGATGATGAAGGTCGAGAATCCAATCGTGCCCTTCAATGACACCTACTACAGTGATGCGACTTGGGGCCTAGTCTATGTACTCCACGGGCTGTCTGCGGTGCTCTTTGTGACATTAACGATTACCCATATCTATTTTGCCGTTCGCCCCGAGAAGCTTTGGATTACGAAGGCCATGATCTGGGGTACCGTAAGCAAAGAGGATTACCTTTCTCACCATGATCCAAAGAGATGGGACGTGACTCCACCTAAGCCCAAAGCGAAACCCAGAGCCAAACCAAAGGCAAAAGGACCGGGCGTGGGAACGCCGAAGCCTGCTAGCGGAGCAGCTACCTAAACATAGGAGCAGTTGTTGGTTTAATGGCGGAAACGTGGTTTGTGTTCCGCTGCATGTAACTTAACTTAGGAGTTGTTAAGGCGTGTCCGATGGAGCTACGGCTGAGCTGAGAGAGCGGATTGATGCCATTGAGGGGGGCTACGAATTTTTCCTCAGCTACGCTGCGAAAGGATTCAAAGGCGAACCTGGCGGAAGTGATGGCGAGTTGCGTCGCTGTTTGGAGGCATTAGATGGCGCTCTAGAAGGACTTGTTGGCTTTTTGGCTAATCTTGTCCGTGAGCGTGGGCTCGAGCCGCTGGCTGCCTACGATAACTTCCTCGAAGTGATCCAAAGTGATGCTGAGCGCGCGAAAAAAGTTGTTGGGCTGGTTCTCGCGCAACCGGGAATCAGCAGTCAAGTAATTGACAATTTGAACGGTTCGGTCCACCTGCGTGCTCTACTCACCGATTTATTTCTCATCGACGAAATCCTGCGGCCTAGGGCATCGGATGCGATTCCGGCAGCAGCCCTTTCTGATGAGACTCCCAAGCCACCTGCATCCTCGGCCTAGTTGCCCTGTTGAAGATAGGGTGTGCCGAGCTCTGAGCAAATAGTCCGAGAGTGCTGTATGCGGTATAAATCAACCTGTTCTGTGCCGTGACCGCCGGTTGCATCTCGGCCGACTACTAGCCGAGAATCAGAGCACTGTTGCTGGTGCGACTCCCTAGACTGCTTAGCGGGAATCCAAGATTGGTCAACACAGCAAAGCCTTCCACTTCTTCTGCCCCATTCGATATTCACAGTCAGGTTTTGATCGGGAACGTGAGCCCGGTTGATTGGACTAATCCGGAGCCAGCAACTAGGTATCACCTTGTTGTGGTCGGAGCGGGAACGGCTGGATTGATAGCTGCATCATTTGCTGCAGGGGCAGGAGCAAAGGTAGCCCTTGTTGAACGGCACTCGATGGGGGGGGACTGTTTAAATGTTGGCTGTGTGCCCTCGAAGAGCCTCCTGAGGTCTTCGCGAGTCTGTGCCGAACTGCGTGATGCGGCTGCACTGGGTTGGCATCTGCCCAAGAGCGGTCAGGCTGATTTTGGTGCGGTCATGAGGAGGATGCGGCAGGTTCGAGCTCGGATCAGTGCGAATGATTCGGTAGCGAGATATCGGGAGAAGGGCGTCGACGTTTTCATGGGTCAGGGGCGTTTTACTAGCGGTAGCTCTATTCAAGTTGGTGGCTCGGTACTGCGTTTTCGGCGGGCGGTGATTGCTACGGGTGCTAGGCCTGCACTCTTGTCGGTTCCAGGGCTTACCCAGGCGGACTATCTGACGAATGAGACCGTTTTTGATCTAACCGAAAGGCCGGCTAGGCTAGCGGTGGTAGGTGGCGGTCCGGTTGGCGTCGAGCTTGCACAAGCTTTTCAACGGTTGGGCTCTCAGGTTACGTTGCTCGAAAAGGGTGATCAGATTCTTTTCCGGGAAGATCCTGAGGCGGCAATGCTCGTTCAGGAGTCGCTGATTAACGATGGGGTGGATGTTGAGGTCGGATGCTTGGTGGAGAAGGTTGAGTGTCAGGGCAACGACAGGGTCATCTATTATTCCAACGGTAGCAGGTCCCTGTTAAAGGTGGATGAAATTCTTATAGCTACAGGTCGAATAGCCAACACGGACGGCCTAAATTTGGAGGCTGCCGGTGTGGACTATACCCAACGAGGGGTAACGGTTGATGGTGGGTTAAGAACATCCAATCCGAGAGTTTACGCTGCCGGCGATATCTGTCTAGCCTGGAAGTTCACCCACATGGCTGAAGAAGCGGCAATGGTAGCGGCACGAAATGCGCTTTTTCCAGGACACAAGAGCTTGACTACGCTGACAATCCCGTCCTGTATCTACACAGACCCTGAAGTTGCCCATGTCGGAATCTCTAGCCGTCAGGCGGTAGAGCAGGTTGGTGATGTCCTGACTTACACTCATTATTTGCGAGATGCGGACCGAGCAGTTATAGATGGAGAAGATAATGGTTTTGTCCGGGTTCACATTCGAAAAGGCAGTGATGAAATTCTAGGTGCAACAATTGTTGCCGCGCATGCCGGTGAAATGATCAGTGAAGTGACACTGTCGATGGTGGCTAACCTTGGCCTCAAAACACTGGCCAAGGTTATCCATCCCTATCCTACTTGTGCAGAAGCGCTGCGTCGCGTGGCCCTTAAACATAGTGTCGGGCTGATAACGCCACTGACACGCCGTTTGCTGAAAATTTGGTTCAAGTTAACTAGTTGAAGGGTTTTTGAGAGAACCCGTATGGCGCCGAGTGTTCTGGTGAACCCGGCTGATGGCATATGGAATTGACAGGCCGCGGTGTGCTTATTACGGGTGGTAGTCGGACCGGAGCCGCTATAGCGTTGGCGTTGGCATCAGCGGGTGCTGACGTGGCTCTGTCATACAACAGCTCTAAAGCAAGGATAGAGAAGATAGCGGATGCAGTTTTTGAATCAGGTCGGAAGGCGATTGTTATCAAAGGTGATTTGTCACGTTCAGGAGATTGTGTTCGGCTAGTGCACGAAGCTGCTCGAGGCCTTGGGCGCCTGGACGTTCTACTCAACATGGCTTCTGTTTACAGACGCAAAGCCTACGACCAGTTACGGGAGTCAGACTGGGATGGTGGACTTGCAGTTGATCTCAAGGCATGTTTTCTGTGCGCCCAGGAAGCAGTGCCCTATATGCGGTCCCGTGGTGGTGGTCGGATCGTAAATTTCACCGACTGGATCGCCGCCAGTGGCCGTCCTCGTTACATGGGCTTCCTACCCTACTATGTCGCAAAGTGTGGAGTCATAGCGTTGACTGAAGCTCTAGCGCTCGAATTGGCTGAGGATGGGATTTTGGTCAACGCTGTGGCGCCAGGTCCAATTTCTCCACCGGAAGATTTTGATAGGACCGAACGGACTGTAGTGGAACAGGCTACTCCTCTCGGACGTTGGGGTGGAGACAAGGCATTGGTACAGGCAGTACGGACGCTCATCGATACTGACTTCATGACCGGGGAAACGATTCGGGTAGATGGAGGGCGACACCTTAGATGATAGCCTTTCGGGGTCTATCATGGATTCCAGGCTACGGTTTCAAATGGTCGAGGAGGAAGCTTAACATTTTGTTGCGGAGGTGAGTGTTTAGCTGGGGGTCGGTCACGCCATGTCGTGACCGTGGATAAAGCATTAGCTCGAACTGCTTACCCGCCTTTTGTAATTCGTAGACAAATTGCAGTGTGTTCTGCAAGTGGACGTTGTCGTCCATCGTCCCATGGATGAGCAGCAGTTCCCCATGTAGGTCAGCTGCGTTAAACCTGGGTGAGCTTAGACGGTATCCCTCGGGGTTGTTCTGTGGTGTTCCGAGATAGCGTTCAGTGTAAATGGTGTCGTAATCGCGCCAGTCGGTTACCGTCCCCCCAGCGATTCCCATGGTGAAGCTATCACTGTGAGTTAGTGCGTAGCTGGTCATGAATCCACCATAGCTCCAGCCTTCGATTCCGATACGTGTTGAGTCGACGAAGGGTTGTTCTCTAAGCCATGCGACGCCGTCTTCGATATCCCTTAGTTCTTGTTTACCAAAATGCTGGTAAACCGGCCACGTCGATACAGCTCCTTTGCCACTCGCTGTTCGGTTGTCTAGGATCCAGACAAGGATTCCTTGCTGTGCGATCAGCTGGTAAAACATGCCTGAGCTGCCAGCCCAACTGTTTCTGACCTGCTGGGCATGTGGTCCAGCGTAGGTGTGCTGAAAGACTGGATACCGTTTGGCTTGGTCGAAATCAGGTGGCTTGATTAACATTGCCTCCATCGTAAAGCCGTCCCGCGAAACAACTTGGAGAAACTCTGGCGTCGAAAGATGGTAATCATTTAGGAGGTTTACTGGGTTTTCGGCGAGAATCCTAGTTGGGGTGCCATCGGCAGCGTGTAGTCGCACCTGCGGCGGTGTGTTGACGTCACTCCAAGTGTCGAAGTAGTAGGTGAACTCTGGGCTGAAGCTAGCATTATGTGTTCCCGGTCGCATCGACAATCGGGTAAGTTGGCTTCCGTCAAGCTGGACCCGATAAACGTCGTTACCGATTGGGCTGCGCTCTGTGCCTGAGAAATAGACCCATCCGGCTTTGTCGACGCCATGCAAAATTCGCACTTCCCATTCACCATCGGTGAGTTGGCCAATTAGTGTGCCGTCAGCACTATAACGATAGATGTGTCTCCATCCGGATCGTTCGCTAACCCACAGGAAAGTGTCATCATCGAGCCAGTATGGATCGCCGAGAACGTCTACCCAAGCCGGGGTTGTTTCCTTAAGTAAGTGTTCTGTTGCGCCGCTAAGAGCATCGATAGTGTTCAGGTCGAGCCATGTCTGTTCACGATTTTGTACCTGAACCACCAAGTCTTGGCTGTTTGGTGACCAATCAACGGACACGACTAGCATGTTGGTTGGGGTGTAGTGCTCTAGATTCATCCAGGTTGTGTCGCCGCCGATGGCTGGGAGTACGCCCAACCGCACGATCGGGTTTTTGTCCCCGGCTTTTGGGTAGTTAGTTGTTTCGACTTCGAGTCGATAGGGCAAGTGGTCTAGGATAGTGAACGCTTTGACAGGGCTTTCATCGGTTTGTAAGTACGCAATTTGTGATGAGTCCGGGCTCCACCAATAGCCCTTGAAGTTCCCGCGACCGTAGATTTCTTCCTGGTAGACCCAATCTAGTTCACCATTCAGTAAATTGGAGTTACCCCCGCTTGTGAGGGCCCATTCATGGCCCTTCCTGACATCCACCACGGCGAGGTCGTGGTTACGGACAAAAGCAAGCATATTACCGTCTGGACTGAATGATGGCATTGACTCCGGAGCGGGATCACGTGTTAGTCGCCGGACTTGCAGGGTGTTGGCTTCTCGGTCGCCTAGATCGACCACATAAAGATCATTCGAAATGGAAATAGCCAGCGCAGTATAGTTAGGATTCCAGGTGAACCCACCCGTACGCAACGCCGACTTCGCTGCAGAGGCACTCATGCCTGGAACTTTTAGTAGTGCCTGTTCAAGGGCTTGGCCATCCATTACCCCTTGGGCGGTTCCGGTTGTGGCGTCGACCGCCCTTAGCCTAAACGTGACAGCTTCGCTTCGCTCGTTTTCCAGATACCGGTCGCTATCTAACCAGGTTAGCCCTCGTGGAATTTGGCCACTGAAATTCACACGATGTTCCGGGTCGTAGATGGTTTCGATAGTTAGCGGGAGCTGCTGGGCAACAGCAGCTCCAGAGACTAGGAGCATTGTTAGTAGAGAGCTAACGGAACGGAGCCAAATTGACTGATAATGAGTCGCCACTGACAGCCTCATGGTCGGTTTCACCATTTTTCGGGGTATAAAGTGGAGTTGACTACTTGTCATCCTTTAGTTTGTATGGGTAGCTTAGCAAAGATTTTGACGTATGTGGTTGTCTGAGGCTGGAGGGACTGATGCACAGGAAATGGATCACGGTGGTGGTGATGGCGCTTGGGCTGGCGGTCTCACAAATGGGGCGTCCAGCAATGGCGGCGCAGGAGACAACGGACCGCCAGTACCTCTTGGAGACTATCGGTGACGCTGCGGTTGTCCAACTTTATGCTGATGGATTTGAAGAGCTGTCACTTCGTGACAAGACACTGATTTGGCATCTCTATCAAGCGGCATTGGCAGGAAGAGATATCTATTATGATCAGCGCTATGAGCATAATCTCGCGATGCGTGAAGTGCTCGAAGAAATCATCACCCATCCATCGAATATTGCCCCACGGACACTGGATGCGATTCGTGTCTACACGAAGCTGTTTTGGCTTAATACAGGCCCTTTCAATAATCTGACTGCAAGGAAGTTTACCGTGAACACCACGCCAGCGGAGTTCAAATCAGCAGTGGTTGCCGCTGCTCGGGCTGGTGCTGTGTTTCCGACTCTGGACGACGAAACAGTGGGTGAGATGGTTGATCGGATGATTCCTCTTTTCTTCGATCCAGACCTTGACCCTATCGTTACTAACAAGACGCCTGGTCCAGGGCAGGACTTGCTTCTGTCGAGTGCGAACAACCTCTATAAAGGGGTCTCGCTAGCCGACCTTGAAGGGTTTGATGAGCGATACCCATTGACTTCACGTTTGGTGAAAGTGGACGAGGAGTTGATCGAAGAAGTCTATAGAGTGGGTGGACGATATAGCCGAGAAATTTCTGAAATCATCACGCACCTCGAGGCGGCTATTCCGTATGCGAGTGCTGCGATGGCCCGTGCACTCCGGGCTAATATTGCTTATTACCGAACTGGTTCGCCTGTTGACCAGCGAGCTTATGACATCGCCTGGGTCGAGGATCAGAGTTCATCCGTTGACACGATTAACGGTTTTACCGAGGTTTACATGGATGCCCGTGGTGCTAAGGGGGCGTGGGAGGCACTTGTCTTCTACGTCAATCCGGAAAAGACCGGAGCTATCCAGACGCTGGCCGCGAATGCTCAGTGGTTCGAGGATAGGATGCCTTGGAACCCACAGTATCGCAAAGAGGGAGTTGTTGGCATTACCGCGAACGCTATCGATGTGGTGGTTGAGACTGGCGATTCTGGTCCCGTAACACCGATCGGGATTAATTTGCCCAATGACCAGACTGTCCGTGAGCAATACGGTAGCAAGTCGGTGTCACTTTCCAACGTGAATGAAGCCTATGATGGTTCGTCGCCGGCCAATTACCTTCAAGAGTTTGCCTGGACCGAGGATGAGGTGGAGAGATCGCGACGATGGGGCAGCCTTGGTGCAGAGATGACAACTAATATGCACGAGGTGATTGGGCATGCCTCAGGAAAATTAGCCGAACGGCTAGGGGGTACGGCTCAACCATATTTGAAGGAACACTACTCGGCTCTTGAGGAGGCGCGTGCGGACCTAGTCGGACTCTACTTCTTACCCGATCCAAAGCTTGCAGAGCTCGGAGTGCTACCTGTCGAAGCTCAGGAGGATGTCGTCAGAGCGAGGTATGAGGGCTACACCAGGAATGCTCTTCTGCAGCTCAGACGTATCCGAACTGGGACTCAGATAGAGCAAGACCATATGCGAAATCGGCAAATGATCGTTCACTGGTTGATAGCCAATACGGCTGCGATTGAGAAGCGGGTGCGCGATGGCAAGAGCTTCTACGTAATGGTCGATTCGATGGGGTTTCGGGAGGGTGTTGCCCGTTTGCTGGGTGAGGTGCAGCGAATTAAGTCTGAAGGCGACTACGAGGCCGCTAGGGACCTCTTCGAGACACATGGAATCCATTTTGAGCCTGAGCTGAGGGATGAAGTGATCGCGCGTATTGAGGCTGTTGGCCTGCCTTCGTATTCCGGATTTGTTCAGCCTCGGCTCGAACCGGTGCGTGATTCGGAAGGAGGGATCATAGATGTGGAGATTTCTTACCCTCAGGATCTGACATCACAAATGCTCGAATATTCCGGTAAGCTCAGCAAGCAGTGAAGCGGGTATGGCACGGCCGGAAGTGGGTTGAGCTCGCTCGACAAAAAGTAGAGCCCTTGCTGCTCTGAGACTTTGGATTGTTCTTGAAAAGATCAGATTGTGGGGAGATTTCGGTTGCCCGATGAATGACAAGTTTCTTTCTATTAGGTTTCGGGTCAATGGCCAGGATATTTGGTGGTCAGGGTTTTTGGGGCTGTTGAGTATTTCCTGGGAAGCTATGTTCGATTGGCTGGATGCCTCTTCGTGTGTATATCTGGATTTGTTTTTCAATTTTGGAGATTTAGCCGAAGGGTAGTTACGCACCCGCCTGAGTCTTGTCTACCTTGACGGGTAGAATGCATTGGGATCCGAGGGGTTTTTAAGAGACCTTTATTGGCATATGGTTGATCTACTGGTATTTGGACCGCATCCAGACGATATTGAGATCGGGGCCGGTGGGACCATTGCCAAACAAGTGCAGCAAGGACACAGAGTGGGTCTGTGTGACCTGACCCAGGGCGAACTTGGTTCTAATGGGACTGTCGAAATCAGATTGGCCGAAGCGGCGGCCGGGGCTGATGTTTTAGGTGTAGTGTGGCGTGAAAACCTCCAGTGGCCGGATGGTGAGATAGGTGGTGCTGATCAAATTAAGCATGCAGTTGAATTCGTGCGTCGCTGTCGGCCAGCGACCATCTTGCTCCCTTATTGGGTAGATCGACATCCTGATCACGTGGCCGCGAGCAAGGTCTTGACGAACGCGGTGTTCAAAAGTGGGCTCAGAAATTTTGATGCTGCAGGTGATGTATGGCGTCCAGATTGGACCTGCTACTACTTTATCAATGACGGAGATATTCCCTCGTTTGTGGTAGATGTTACCGATTGCTATGACGCTAAACGACGAGCATTAGATTGTCATAGGAGTCAATTCGCGCCTGACACCGACGATGCAGTACCAACCCGACTGACGACACCACGATTTCGACAATTGATCGAGAGTCGGGATTCTGGTTTTGGTGCTGGTGTTGGACTGGCGTTTGCAGAGGGTTTTGTAGTACGGGAAATGATCGTTCGACCTAGTGTTATGAAATGAATCTAGTGTTCGAAGGGTTTGTGATATCTCTTTTAACGGCATCATGAACGTTGGCATAGTATGTTACCCAACGGTTGGTGGTAGTGGGATCGTAGCCACTGAACTCGCTAAGGCTCTTGCTGAGAGGGCTCACCATGTTCGCCTGATTAGCACGGAGGTCCCATTTCGCTCGCCTGAGTTTCAGGTCGGGCTCGCCTTCCATGCCGTTCAGACTCCGGGTTACCCGCTATTGCGAGAGCCTCAGTATCTCTTGTCGCTTGCCAACAAGATCGTACAGGTTAGCCGTGAGCACGACCTCGATATTATTCATGCACACTATGCCATTCCCCATGCGGCTGCCGCCTACTTGGCTCGCCAGATTCTGGCGAACTCGCCTGGCGGGAAAGTGCCTCGTGTCATAACCACGCTACATGGAACTGATGTCACGCTGATCGGTAGCGATCGTTCCTATTCTGAAACAGCAGCATTTTGCATTGATCAGTCTGACGGGGTAACAGCCGTTTCTGAGAGTTTAAGGTCAGATACCTACCGGCAGCTGGATGTTCAGGCTGATATCAAGGTGATTCCTAACTTCCTTGATTGCAGCATTCATCACAGGTCTGAGGACCTTAAGCTAAGAGCACGGTTCACCGAGGGGCAAGAAGAGACGAGCCTAGTTATACATGTGTCAAATTTCAGGCCTGTGAAGCAGGCGGAAGCCGTGATTGATATTTTTGGCCGGATTAGAAGTCAGGTGCCTGCCAAATTGCTTTTGGTCGGTGACGGGCCTGATCTGGACAAAGCTGGTCGGCGAGCTAGAGATTTGGGAATCAGCGATTCCGTCGTGCAGCTCGGTGAGCAGGAACAGATTGTACCGCTGCTGTCCGTTGCTGATCTATTCTTATTGCCTTCCGTCCAGGAAAGTTTTGGGCTTGCGGCCCTCGAAGCTATGGCTTGTCAGGTGCCTGTTGTGGCGTCGCATGTAGGCGGGTTGCCCGAGGTGATTGATGATGGAGTTACAGGGTTTCTTCATCCACCGGAGGAGATTGATGGGATGGCGAAAAGCGCGGTCAGATTGTTGACCGACCGGCGGCGACATAGGGCGATTGCTAAAGCGGCGCTTGCAGCCGTGGTACAACGGTTTTGTGCCAGTGTCATTGTTCCTGAATACGAGACTTTTTATGCGGAGGTCTTGAATCGGCAAGTCGTTGCTGTCTAATGCCGCTAAGCTGTCTGTAGGTGGTTCTAAACAAATTTTCGCAGCGGGGTAGCACGCGCTTGTTGAGTTTTTTTGATAGCTGGTGAAGGATGGGAGCTTGATTGAAGTAGGTTCGGGGAGAACCCTGTGGAGACTCAAAGTATGGGGAGCATAGGCAGGTTGTTTATTAGTGGGGTCTTGTGTGGCCTTATGGTTGGTGTGTTGGGCGAGACAGTGATGTTGGCGCAACCTGTTGAGCGGGTCAGCGGTCGAACCCGTCTAGGTTTGGTGCTTCGGCAGATCAACAACACTGGTAGCTTCATGATGGTTACCGCCCATCCAGACGACGAGAATAACGGAGTCCTGGCTCTGTTGAGTCAGGGAGAAGGAATTCGGACCACACTGGTTACCGCGACTCGGGGGGACGGTGGCCAGAACGAGATTGGACCTGAGCTTTTTGATGCGCTGGCTGCTTTGCGTACTGAGGAGCTGCTGGCTGCGCATCGCCTCGATGGTGCTGAACAATATTTCACACGAGCTGTCGACTTCGGCTATTCCTTCAGTCGGGAAGAAACTTTTGAGCAGTGGGGACGTGAATCCATCCTAGGTGACTTTGTTCGTATGATCCGAATGATTCGTCCAGATGTTATAACGGGTTTAAGTCCCGATGGTGACGGCGGCGGGCAACATCATCAAGCATCAGCGATTCTGGCTCAAGAGGCCTACCTTGCCGCTGCGGACCCGAATCAATTTTCGGAGCAACTGGCCGAGGGACTACGGCCGTGGCAGGCTAGTAAGTTTTATTTCACCGCTGGCTTTCCTTTTAGTGGCGGCCGGGCCAGGCCGCAGGGGGAATCTAGTAATGGCAGTCGGCTGACTACGGTAGATATTGGTCGGTTCGATCCATTACTCGGCCGAACATTTGCGGAGATTGGTAGTCAGGCGCGGAGTATGCACAAGTGCCAAGGCACATCACCGCTCGTGATGCTGCCTGGCCCGGCATCGGCTCGCTACAGGTTAGCGGAGTCAGTGATACCTGGCTCAGTCGAGGGTTTCGAACGGTCCTTGTTTGATGGCGTCGATACGTCTATCGAAGGATTGGCACGCTTTGGTGGTCCTCAGCCACCACCAATGCTTGAGGCCGAGCTGGCAGCCTTATCTGGTCATGCAACTATTGCACTTCAGGCGTTCGAAAGGCGAGCTATCGGGGCGCAGCGTGCAGCCATCCTTGCTGGACTTGGGGTGATTCGTCGACTGAGGGGGAACCTCGGGTCTCTTGATCTGGAGGAAGATGAGATCTTTGAGATTGATTTTCGGCTCGCTTTGAAAGAGGCGCAATTCGAAGAGGCGGTACTTTTGGCTCACGAACTACGATTCGCTGTGTCAGCGGACGATGGAATCGTGACACCCAATCAGTCGGTGGCAGTATCTGCCCAGATCGCTAACCATGGCGACACGGCAGTGGCTGTTAGTGAAATTCAGTTTCATGGTTTTTCGGGTGTCGACAATCTCACTTGCGGAGCCGACATCTTGGTGTCAGGTGGGGTCTATCAGTGTGAGTCACAGTTGAGTGTGCCAGAGGATGCGACGGTCACCGATGTACACTGGGAGCGGTTGCCTGACGCTGCTAGGTATAAATTTGATCAGGATGTTCCATTCGGATTACCGTTTAGGCCGACCCCATTCCAGGTTTCTTTTGAGCTTGATTTTTCGTCAGTTCGGATCGCGGTTCAACGACCTGTTGTTCACCGCCACGGCAATGATATTTTTGCAGGTGAGAAGCAGATGGAACTGCAAGTTGTGCCGTCGTTTTCGGTTGAATTGACCCCGCCAATTGCGATTATTCCACATGGTGCAACGGTGGAGCGGGACCTGCGAGTGACGGTGAGCTATGGAGGTCTTGAGCCTGTAAGCGGGGTTGTCGAATTGGTGCTTCCTGATGGATGGGAGCAGACGCCGGATAGGGCCTTAGTCGAATTCACTCGTGAAGATGAAGCGCGTACAGTGCTTTTTAGTGTCAAGCCTGCAGCTGGTGTTGCAATAGGGGAATATCCAATAGGAGCAACTTTTAAATCCAGTGGGAGTGTTTTCAGTCGTGGGTTTCAAGTGGTTGAGTATCCTCACATTGGTCGGCGCCATCTTGTCTCCGATGCGGTGTCGGTCGTCCAGGTAATTGATGTCAAAATACAGCCAGGCTTGCGGGTGGGATACATCGAGGGAGTCGGTGATGAGGTTCCACCGGCGATAGAACAGTTAGGTGCCGAGCTGGAGTGGATCTCAATAGACCAGTTGGCTTTTGGCGACTTGTCTGAGTTTGATGCGATCGTCACAGGGGTCCGGGCCTATGAGCGAAATGAAGAGCTTCGAGCTAATAACGGTCGCTTGCTTACCTATGTTGAAAATGGCGGGACGCTCATCGTCCAGTACAACAAATTTGAGTTTAACGAGGCTCAATACGGTCCCTATCCCGCTCGTGTGGGAAGAGGTCGTGTTACTGACGAGTACGCGGAGGTGGAAATTCTTACCCCAAGCCATCAAGTGTTCCAGCACCCGAATCTCTTGACTGAACAGACATGGGGAAACTGGGTGCAGGAGCGCGGGCTGTACTTTTTGGACGACAAGGATTCCTCTTATACTGACCTGGTTCAGTTGCGGGACTCGTTTCCGTCGAATCCTGGACTGAAGAGCGGTGCTCTGGTCGAAGCGCGTTACGGACGGGGTCGTTGGGTGTATCTTGGACTAGGCCTTTGGCGCCAGCTCCCAGCCGGCACCCCAGGCGCCTATCAGGTGCTGGCGAATCTCCTCAGCTTGGGTAGCAATTGAGCCCGTCACTTTGGTGCTCGGCAGCAAATACCTTCTGAGCCTTAGCCAACTAATTGGTTTGAAGGCTAGTGTTTTACCGGAAATATGTCAGAGGATTAATAGACCCGTTTCATACCCAGTGTGGTCAGGTGCAACCATTGTCTCCTGAACTGAGCACAGTGTTTTGTTGGGTTATGGCGTGGGTTGACCCAGCAAATAGATGTCGCCGGTTGGCATCGTGACACCGCTTGCAGGTTCAACTGTGATTGCCATTGCGACTGGCATGGTCACAGAGTCTGGCACAGTTACTGAGATCGCAGCGTAGCCATCTTCGTCTGGAGCCATTAATCCCGCGCTAATCGGGCCATCTAGCCCTCCGAGCCACAATTGGTATAGATCACCAATCGGTAGTGGAGGAAGGCCACTGGCTAACAAGGTCGAGTCACCGCTATCAGTCCAAAAGACCACAGCCGACGCTCTTGGTGCGCGGGGTTGTCCGGTTAGGGCAAGTTGCTGCACATTTTGGGTAGTGAGGAGCGACAGCACGGCCCTCAGTTCATCTGTTTCGAGATCAGCAGCGGCAATCTCAAGCTCAAGGATCTGGGTTAGTCGTGTCGATGAATCAAGGTCTGACTGCAGTTCCACGAGCTGGCGTTGGAGAGACGAGATTTGATGGTCGAGTTTGGGGATATACCAGGCAGCAATGCCGGCCGTGACAATCACGAACAGAGTGGCGATCCAGATAGTAGGCTGTGGCCTTTGCCTCGGGGGACCGGCGGCTGTCTGTTGGCCAGTTTTAATTTTGGACTTGCGATATGCTGGCGCTTTGGCGTGCGGTATTGTTCTGGTGGTTGAATTAAGGACCCGGTTTCGGAGTGATGTAGCCGGCACCACTGGTACTGCGGCTTGAAGTAGGCCCTGTGTTACTTGGAGAAGCGATTTAACTTCCTGCACGCAACCACGGCACACTTCTAAGTGAGCACGGAATATGACCTGCTCACGTTTGTTTAAGGCTCCGGCAGCGTAGAGTGCTGCTAGGCCATCAAACGGTTCATGTCCCGATTTACTCATGGGTCAATGTCTCAAGGAGTGTTAGTAAGCCAGACCGAACACGGCTTTTAACGATACTGCGAGGCTCACCGAGTCGTTCGGCAAGCTGTGTTTGCGTCAGACCCTCGAAATAGCAAAGACGGATGGCTTCTTGCTGACTCTGTGGTAGGTCGTTCAGTTTTGCTCGAAGTTTCGACGCAGACTCCTCCAGCATAACAGTAGGTTCTAGGTCGGCAGCAGGAATTGGCAAATCAACTACGGCCTGATGTGTTGGCTGTGACCCTGAATCCGGAGTCGGCTGCTTGGAGCGAATTTTGTCAATGGCTTGGTTCCGGGTGGTTCTAAGTAGCCAATAAGCGAGTGAGTCGTGTCTAGTAAGGCGGTTTTGTTCTTCCCTCACAGCCCTTGAGAATACCTCTAGGGTGATAGCCTCTGCGTCGTCTTGGTTTTGAACAATCATCATGGCTAGGCTAAAGACTGCTTGGTGGTGACGGTCATAGGCTTCGGCTAGAAGAGTACTCGGATCGCTATCTGCCACGTGTTCTAGTGTATCTAGGTCGACCATTTGTGTGTCAGTCCAGGTTTGTTGAGTGGTTAATATGTATTCTATTTAGTGTGGGTCTGGATCGCCTTAATTCTGGAATGTTTCTAGTTCATGAAAATCCCCAAAACCATTTGTCATGGTAGTGCCGGAACATCCAACTTCGATCGGTACGGCAGAATTGTAAGGACAGCGTACGATGTCAGGCTTAGGGTGTTCAAGGGGTGCCCCAGAAAAAGTCAAATTGATCTCTAATGTGAGACTCCGGTCTTAATTGTGTCTGGCTGGGGATGGCGAACTCTAGAACCTCGTGTTGTCCGTCATGACCTGTTGTGTTAACTGCCTCACGTTGAGCGGAGAACCCGGTCCCCAAGTTTCGTTTCGGAGAGGTTTTGAAAGTATGATGACATCCCCGGCAAGTAACTTCGGGAGTGTTGGACCTTTTTCATAGTGGAGTGACCATGTGTGAATCTAATTCGATTGCTTGTTTCGGGTTTGTTCGGAGTCTCACTGTGGTTATTGTGGCTGGATTGGCTGTGTTTGGACCTCGAACAGAGGTTTCCGGCCAATCAGCTACTGGTGGACTTGAAACCGTGAAGGCTTTGACGTTTGATGTATTTGGCACGGTAGTCGATTGGCGGTCATCAATCATTCAAGAAGGTGAGCTGCTCACGAGCCGTACCGGGGTCCAAGTTGATTGGCCACGGTTTGCTGATGCGTGGCGAGGTGGCTATGGCCCGGCTATGCAACGCGTTCGCAACGGCGAGTTGCCGTGGACCAAGATTGACGACTTACACAGGATGATTCTAGACGGATTGATTCCAGAATATGGTCTAACTGCGCTCGATGAATCGGCGCGTGATGATCTGAATCGAGTTTGGCATAGACTGCAACCTTGGCCTGATTCGGTGTCTGGCTTGACGCGTTTGAAGCGTCAGTATGTCCTTGCGACACTCTCAAACGGAAATGTGTCGCTTCTAGTGAACATGGCTAAACATGGTGGCTTGCCTTGGGATGCGGTTCTTTCGGCTGAGCTAGCGAAGCATTATAAACCTGATCCGGAAGCGTATCTCACGGCTGCCGACCTACTTGGGTTAGAGCCACACCAGGTCATGATGGTGGCGGCTCACAAGGGGGATCTAAGGGCGGCAGCAGCCGTAGGCCTAAGGACTGGCTATGTGCCAAGGCCCGGGGAGTATGGCCCAGACCGGGAAGTTGATATCACTCCCGATCCATCTTTTGATGTTGTGGCTACCGACTTCAATGATTTGGCTGATGCCCTCGGTGTCCGTTAATTCGATTGTGGTAGAGACTGTGGGAGCATCATGACACGGTGTTTGGCGTTTCTTTTGATGTAAATCATCTTTCTGCTTGGGCAGGGTTCCCCGAGGTCCTTGTTGCTAGTTCTCGCTGAGTGTTTTTGGCGTGAAGGCCTTTATTCCGTGCGAGTTGCAACGAATCGTAACCGTACATAGTCGACAAGCCAAATTCCATCACTTCCTTGAAGTTTTGACTTGAGCTGCCCGCGTACCTCTTGGATCAGTGTGGGTCGGTCTGCCGCATTTACGGCTTTGAGGAATGGTTGAGCAAATAACTCGAGCCAATGGGTGATGTCTCCAGGTAAAGGTGTAGGGCGGGGAAACAGCTTCATTGACCGTACTGAAAATCCGCGTGCCGCAAGCAGGGCCCGGTATTGCTTGGTCGTTGGGAAGTACCAGGGGTCTGCGGCGTTGCTGTCGATGTCTCTGGTGGCAAGGGCGCATTGGAAGGCTTCCCGGAAAGACTCAACATTTCCAGCCCCGCCGAGCTCGGCAACGAATCTGCCGTTTGGTTTCAGTGCTCTCCATACTCCATCGATTACGGCCTTGGCATCTTGGATCCAGTGTAACGAGGCGTTGCTGAACACGGCGTCGAACTCTTGATTGAATGAGAGGGCACTGGCATCGATGATCCTGGCGTCGAGTCCTCGTTTTAGTGCAGCCGAGACTTGTTCTGGGCTGCTGTCTATTGCGACTACCAGGCTTCCGGCCTTCTGAAGTCGTTCTGTAAGCGCCCCATCACCGCAACCTAAGTCTAAGATGCGTTCACCTGATTGCGGTTGCAGCAAATCTACAACCGGAGCCCCTAGGTCTGAGACAAACCTGGCGTGTTTCGCATATGTGTCTGGGTCCCAAGTTTGGCTCATTGCTGTCTTCTCTCAAAGGTTGAGAACTTTAGCTTAAGCTCAAGGAAGATTTTTGGAACTGTTAGGGAGCTTCGATTTCAAGATTACCTGTGTAGATGGCCATTCCAACTACCGCATCGATACCGGCCGCATCAAGGATATCGATTTCTTGACGCGTCGTGATGCCGCCGGCAGCTGTGATTGGCCGGCTGGTTGCGGCGGAGACTGCAGTCACAGCCTCAATGTCAGTTCCCTTCATCAGTCCTTCGCGGTCTACATGGGTGTAGAGAAATTCCCCGCAATATGGCTCGAGCGCCTTTACCGCCTGGATGGCGGTTACCCCTACAGGTTCTGTCCAGCCTCGAATGACAACACGACCTCCTTTGCTATCGACGGCACCGATAATTCGTTCTGAGCCGATAGCTTCGGCTAGCGACTTGGCGAATACGAGATCCGGGAGACCGTCGCGAAACAAGGCCGAACTTACAATTACCGCTGTAGCACCGTAGCTGAGTACTTCGAGTGCTCGGTCGACGGAACGAATGCCTCCACCAACTCGACACCGAAGTTTGTGGGCTGCCTGCTGCACCAGTGAATTGTTGTTGCCGGAATCCATAGCGGCGTCGAGGTCGATGAGTTGCACTTTAGGAAACTTGGCGAACCGTGTGATCCAACCTTCAAGATCGTCACTCTTGACGGCCAATTTTTTGCCTTGGATTAGTTGTACGACTTGCCCAGCTTGCAGATCAATGGATGGAATCAGCATAAGAACATCAAGGTCTCATTGTTGTGTCGTTTTCGAATTAATCGGACAACTCGAGCTGGCTTGTGATGGGTCTGGGTTTCTGGAGTCGAATTGGGATCTGGCGATCTGACAGATGTTGTTTCAGGTCTGAAACTGCATGCTCAGCATAATGGAAAATCGATGCTGCGAGAGCTGCGTCGGCTTGGCCTTCGGTGAAGACCTGCACAAAATGATCAAATGAACCAGCACCACCTGAGGCTATGACTGGAATTGGGACTGACTCTGCAACGGCAGCGGTTAGCTTGCAATCGAAACCTTCCTTTGTGCCATCCTGATCGATGGAGGTTAGTAGAATTTCTCCAGCGCCACGCTCGGCTGCTTCCATTGCCCACTCTACGGCATCTCGGTTAGTGCCCTGCTGGCCACTGCGAACGTAGACATTAAAACGATTGTTTTCGCGCTTAGCATCGATGGCGACGATGACCGCTTGGCTGCCATAACGTTTGGCCAGCGTGGTAATCAACTCAGGGTTAGACAAGGCCGCAGTGTTGATGCCGACTTTATCGGCACCGGCATCAATTGCTGCTGCCGCGTGATCTTCTCCTCGGATGCCTCCACCGACACATAATGGCAGGAAGATTTCTCGAGCTACAGCCTTAATAGTATCGGCGAGAGCCTTTCTTTTCTCGATAGTGGCAGTGATATCGAGAATGACAACCTCGTCAATGCCCTCTCGGTTGTAACGGTCCGCCAGCGTTGCTGGGTCACCTGCGTGTCGTAGGCCTTCAAAGTTGACGCCCTTTACGACAGAACCGTCTCGAACATCGAGGCAAGCGATGATTCTTTTAGATAACATAGGACGTGGGTGTTCCTCTAGAAGGGCTAATCCTTGCCTCAGCTGTTATCGATGTTGAAGTTCGAAATTCTTGGTCTGGATTCATGGTATTCGGTGCAAGAAGTTCGATAGGATGCGCAGACCGACATCAGATGACTTTTCCGGATGAAACTGGACCCCACCAACCTGTCCTTGTTCTATGGCGGCAGCGAATTCTACGCCGTATCTTGTTACTCCGACGCAGCTGGACGTTACAGGTGCTGCGTATGAATGTGTGAAGTAAACTTGATCGCCTTCAGTTAGACCATCCAGCAGCCATGAGCGTCTGGTTAGGTGTAGCGAATTCCACCCAACATGAGGCACCTTAAAATGAGAGCTTTGATTAAGAGTTGTTATCTCACCTGCAACTGGTTCATGCTCGTCGAGATTGTCAGTGAAATGACGACAGAGGCCTGGTAGTAGTTGTAGCCCAGGATGGCTGGGTGCCTCCGTGCTGCCATCGAAGAGCCACTGCATACCGACGCAGATTCCCAGAAGTGGGCGTTCGCATGCAATATGGCGTTGAATGGCGGTTCGCCAGTCAGGTCCAATAGCGCCAGTTACTTCGAAGTTACCCACACCCGGTACGATTATGGCTGAGGCGGAAGTCAAATCTGACGGCTTCCTTGGTGTGGTTACAGTTGCACCGAGGTAGGACAGCGCCTTGCGCACAGACGTCAGGTTTCCTGCTCCGTAATCGATGAGAGCAATCATTGGTTGTGGTCGCTGGTAGCTGGATGCAGATATTCCCGCAGAACGGAGCGTTGTTTCCCAGTCCAGTGGTGGCCGATTGTAGCGTTCATAACAAGCCTTTGGTGCTTGGCAATCTCTTGGCCATACGGGAGTCTTTGTCACAGGCTACCCTAAGGGCACGCCCGAAAGCTTTAAAGATTGCCTCTACTTGGTGATGGCTGGACCGTCCATAGAGGATTTTCAGATGTACGTTTGCTTTGGCTCCTTGGGCAAACCCTTCGAAAAAATCTTGAATCAACTCTGATTGTAGGTCTCCCACACGCTGGACTCGGAGCCTGAGATCTACCACAGTGTGTGGGCGACCGCTGAGATCGATTGCTGCGATGCCGAGCGTCTCGTCCATCGGCATGATGAAATAACCAGCTCGGTTGATGCCTCGCCTAGAACCAATTGCTTTGGAAACCGCCTCGCCAAGGCAGATGCCTACATCTTCAACCGTGTGGTGCTGATCGACGTCCAGATCACCGAGAGCCTCGATTTGCAGGTCGAATCCGCCGTGGCGGGAGACCAACTCGAGCATGTGGTCAAGGAATCGGATACCTGTGGTGATGCTGTAACGGCCTTGTCCTTCGAGACCGATTCGTATGGTGATTTTTGTTTCGGCGGTATGCCGTTTGATGAGTGCGCGTCTCATGCTTGCAATGCCTGCTGATCTGATGACCCTAGGATACCTAATGAATAGGACGGTTTGCTCGGCCGCCTGATTTAGCGCGGGCCATTCTTACTTTGACAGATTCCGCATGGGCGGTGAGTCCCTCGGCTTCAGCTAGCGAGACAATCGCCGGAGACAGAGTACTGAGCCCTTTTCGGCTGATCCGTTGGACGCTGTGTATATGAACAAAGTCAGAAGCGCTGAGTCCTCCCCTAAATTGAGCTGCACCTCCGGTTGGTAAGACGTGATTTGAACCGGTAGCGTAATCACCGGCGGCTTGAGCCCCGTAAGGTCCAATCAAGATCGTACCGGCTCTGGTGGTGCGGCGAGCGATATCACTACGGTCACACACCAAGTGCTCTGGAGCGATCTTATTCACTAAACCTACCGCTTCGTCGATCGACTTGACGATTACGATGGTACCAAATCGTCTCATCGAGCTAAGTGCTGGACCTCGAGCTGGTAACTGTTTTTTCACATGGTCCGTAATCTCCCTGGCAAGGCTACGGTTTGGTGTGACGACGATTGACCGAGCGTCTGGGTCATGTTCGGCCTGGGCGATAAGATCAGCAGCGATCCACGCTGGGTTGCCTGCCATGGTGAGGACGACAATTTCAGTTGGTCCAGCATAGAAATCGATTGGGCAGTCCAAGGAGACCTGTGCCTTCGCTGTAGCAACATAGGCATTTCCAGGGCCGACGATTTTGTCGACCTTCGGAACGGTGGTTGTGCCATAGGCGAGAGCAGCAATGGCGTGCGCCCCTCCTAGACGAAACACCTTTGTTGCTTTCGCGATGGCGGCCGCGGCTAGGATGGTTGGGTCCGGACGAGGACAGACGACGATCACTTCTGGCACGCCGGCCACCGCCGCCGGAATTGCTGTCATCAGTAGCGATGATGGTAATGGGTAGCGGCCAGCCGGGACATAGCAGCCGACCCGACTGAGTGGTGTCACTCGTTGTTCGATCTCTACGCCCTGAGTGACCGTTTCTCGCCAGGTACGAGGTAACTGGCGTCTTGCGATTTTTCTGATGTTGGTGGCGGATGTTCGCATTGCCGAACGCAGGTCAGGCGTGATTGAACGAAGACTGGTCCGCAGTTCTTCCGGGGACACTTCAACTGGTTTTTCCAATTGGTCGAACTGCTTTGCATACCGTAATAAGGCTTTGTCGCCAGACCGACGAACAGTGGAAATAATCCGGGTCACCCTTCGAGCGAGGTTGGGGTCGACCTCTTGCCGACGTTCTATAAGTCGATTTATTCCACGCCGATTTGACGATTCTATAATGCGCATTGCAGAGCTCGGTGTTGGCGTCAGTGCGTAACTGTGCCTCAATACATCTCAGAGTACTATTTTGTTTAGCGGGTACTCTACGATACCTTCGGCTTGTGCTGCCTTTAGTTTCGGGATGAGTTCACGGACCGAGGATTCTTCTATGATTGTCGTCACTGCGACCCAAGTGTCATCGCTCAGTGCAGCTACAGTAGGCTGGTGCAGAGCAGGCAGTATAGCGATAACGTGGTCTAGGTTGCTTCGCTGTACGTTTAGCATTAGACCGACGCGCCCTTGAGCCTCGATGGCGGCTCGAAGCAATAGGGCGATGTTTTCGATTTTGGTTCGTTTCCACTTACTGTCTAGTGAACTATTGTTCGCGATTAGTTGAGGGTTTGATTCAATAACCGTATCGATGATTCTCAACCGGTTGGCTCGCAGAGTTGACCCGGTCTCGGTGGCTTCAACGATCGCGTCGGCTAGCCGAGGCGGTTTGACTTCGGTTGCACCCCAAGAAAACTCCACTTTAACGGGGATTTTAAGCCTTTCGAAGTAATGTTCTGTCACCCTGACTAGCTCGGTGGCGATGGTGGCACCAGCGAGATCTTGTGGGGTACGGTACTTTGAATCCTCTGGCGCTGCTAGTACCCAGCGGACCTTGTGAAAGCTTTGTTTTGAGTAGACCAAGTCTGCAATGGGGGCCACAGTGTTCCCGGTGGTGGCTTTGTGCTCGGCGATCCAATCCTGGCCGGTCAGGCCGGCATCCAGTGCTCCGTCTGAGATGTAGCGTGCCATTTCCTGCGCGCGGATTAATGTGCATTCGATCTCTGGATCATCGATAGTCGGAAAATATGAGCGTGAACTTGTGTAGATGTTAAAGCCCGCTTGAGCGAATAACTGGATCGTTGAGTCCTGTAGCGAACCCTTGGGAATGCCCAGCCTTAGTATCTTGTCAGCCATATTGATAGCACTACTCCGTCTCTAACTTTGGGATAGGGTCCTCAGGAATACTGGGAGCCTTACTCTTTGTTTCCTGTTTCCGCAATAGTTCGATAAAAGCATGTTCTTTCGCCTGTGTGACATACATTGCCGTCGCCGTTACGGGTGACTAGTAGCAGAACCGTGTCATCGTCGCAGTCGACAAGCATCTGGCGAACTGAGAGGGTATTGCCCGAAGTTTCACCCTTCATCCAAAGCTTGCCTCTGGTTCGGCTGAAAAAAGTGGCGAATCCAGACGAACGAGTCCGTTCGAGAGCCTCCTGATTCATGAAACCAACCATTAACACCTCGTTGCTTGATGCATCCTGTACCACGGCTGGGATGAGGCCGTCTAACTTGCTAAAGTCCATAATTGTCGTTCTCGTTCCTGCTGTCGGTTCGCTCGCGTCCGGTGATTTAGGGTGTTCCAAAAAAAAAGCCCCGCTGTCTCGGGCAGCGGGGCCTAGGGTGCGCGTTTTGTGATGTGCTGTCGGTTACTTCACACGCAGACCGGCCGGCCCAACTGAGCCGAAGAAATGATAGGCGCGATGATGCTGACAGCAGAAGAACATAACTTAAACAACCCTATCCTACGCTTGGGGAATCTGTCAAATACTTCACTATACTTCTTGATGTTACGCTTATGGCATCAGGGTAGCTTAACGCCTTGCTGTCTTGGGTGGTGCGGTTGTGAATGAATGTTTTGGTTAGGTCACTAGGTGAGGCAACAGAATGAGCAAAACCGATAGCTTCAATGATCGTTCCCGTCGGCATCTTTCCAGGCGTGCATTTATGGCGAGTGGAGTCGTTCTGGCTACTACGAGGGCTCTGCCGCTTGTCGGGCATGTGAGACAGCAGCCCCGTTTTGGGAGCACTCCGTTTACTCTCGGTGTGGCTTCTGGTGATCCCTCGCCTGATGGTGCTGTGCTCTGGACGCGTTTGGCCCCAGAGCCACTCAACGGGGGGGGCATGCCCGATGAGGCAGTGGAGGTCTTGTGGGAAGTTGCTGATGATGAGCGTATGTCCAATGTGGTGCAAAATGGATCGGCGATAGCAAGGCCAGAGTTGGGACATACAGTACACGTGGAACTGGAGGGGCTACAACCTCATAGATGGTATTGGTATCGCTTCCGTGTAGGTCGTGAAGTGAGCCGGATCGGGCGAACGCGAACGTTACCTGAACCAGGAGCATCAGTGTCGGCGTTGAAGATGGCGTTTGTTTCTTGCCAACATTACGAAACCGGTTACTTTACGGCTTACCGACACATGCTTCAGGATGACCTTGACCTGGTCTTTCATTTGGGTGATTACATCTACGAGTACGGTGGGCGTGACGGCCGCGTGAGGAAGCACCCCGGAGGGGAGATCGAATTACTCAGAGATTACCGCGACCGCTACGCGCTCTACCGCCTGGATCCTGATTTGCAAGCAGCCCACGCGCAATTCCCATTTGTTGTCACTTGGGATGATCACGAGGTGGATAATAACTATGCGTCGGATGTGTCTGAGGAAGATGGGTTTCCGGCTGAATTGTTTCTCCGCCGTCGAGCAGAGGCTTATCAGGCCTATTTTGAACATATGCCCTTGAGGCGCTCAGCAAGGCCTCTTGGGCCTAGGATGGAGCTCTATCGGCACTTTGCCTACGGCAACCTTGCGTCATTCTTTGTGCTTGATACGAGGCAATATCGTAGCGATCAACCCTGTGGTGACCGTACTGGCCCAGCCTGTGCTGATGTTAATGATCCCACGGCAACTTTGCTTGGTCCCGAGCAGGAACGTTGGTTGATGGAGGGACTTGATCGGTCGCGAAGTCAGTGGAATGTACTGCCACAACAGGTAATGCTGGCGAGGGTTGATAGGGCCCCTGGGGTGGATGAGCGGATCAGTATGGACCAGTGGAGTGGTTATGAGGTAGCCCGTCGCAGACTGATGGAATTTTTGGCAGTGCGCCAGCCTGCGAATCCGGTTGTCTTGACTGGTGATATCCATAGCAACTGGGTAAACGACTTGAAGGTCGATTACCGTGAGGGCACTGATGTGGTAGCGACAGAGTTCGTAGGCACATCAGTTAGTTCTGGAGGTGACGGGGCGGACCTGCAGGACACGACGGCGGCATTATTGGCAGAGAATCCTTCTGTGCAGTTTTATAACGGACAGCGCGGCTACGTTCGGTGCACGATCACACCAGAGAATTGGACTACGGATTACCGGGTCTTAGAGTATGTGTCTCGTCCAGGTAGCCCGGTTTCGACTCGGGCCTCGTTCGTGGTCGAGAGTGGGCGACCAGGTGCAAGGCAGGTTTAAGTGGCATTGAAGGGGAATCAGAACTTGACCCTTGCACCGGCGAATGCGCTGCGCGGCCATCCCGGAGAAACAAACCTGGGGTCGGTGGCGTTTGGAGCTTCATGTAGAGGGACTTCCAGCTCTGCGAGTGCGCCGAAGGTTTCGTACTTAGCGTTGGAAAGGTTATCTATTCTGATGAACAATTCTGTGGTTCGGGTGAGTTCAAAACTCGAGCGGAGATTGATTGTCTGGTAGCCATCGAGCGGCAGTTGGTCGTTGCCTTCATCTCCTAGAAAGATCCGATTCGATGAAGTCACCGCTTCAAGGGCTATATTCCATCTCTCTGTTGGGCGAATCGCTACGCCAGTTTTTAGGCTGTGTCTGGGAATGCCAGTCAGTCGGTCTCCAGCTGCAACCTCAAGCTGCCCATCGTCATTCACGGCGTCGTTAACGTCGTCGTCGCCTGGCAGGGTAACTGGTGTTTGGAATGTGGCATCTACTAAGCCGTAATTTAGATAGAAACTAACCTTGGTCAGCTGGCCTTGCAGGTTTAAGTCGACGCCTTTGCGTTGAGTGTCGCCCGCGTTCTGGAAGTAACCGGTTCCGATGAGATTTGGTGATGCAACGAAGAGGATATCTTCCTTGATTTGAGTGCTGTAGATTGAAGCGGACCAGTCGAAGCTACCGTTCAAGTTTGCCCAATGACCACGGAGGCCACCCTCTGTAGAACGAGCGACGGCCTGCTCGAGTGGCGGGTCAGACAAAAACGCGTTCGGGACCCGACACGGTTCGTCAGGATCGGCGCAGCTTAGCTCAGCTGCAGTCGGGCTGCGGTTCGATTCGCTGTAGCGAACGAAGGCTGATACTAAATCGTTTCCTTCAATTACCAGTCCGATGCCAGGATTGAAGCGTGAAAAGCTGTGGCTTCCATTGAGGGAGGTTCCAAGCCAATCGCGGATGTTAACTTGTGCCTGGTTAAACCGTCCAGACACGGTCAGGTGAGCCCGCTGACTTAGCGAGAGGGTGTCGCTGAAATACAGACCGACTCCCTGATTAGTGCTGTCGAGTTTCGTGTTGAAGATATCGTCAGGGGCTGTTCCGAAAAGTCCAGCAAACAGTCCAGACCCGGTGACTCCACGGCTGGCTGTTAGGCTGCCGACTTCGCTGTTGGAACTAAAGGCTGTCTCTGCCAAATCGACTGATGTTCCGAAGACTAGCACGTTCTCTCGCTTGCCTACAGGTTTCGTACTGGTTACTTGTAGGGTTGCGCCATATCCCTGAGTTTGAGTGTTTGTTCGATTAATTGCGCCATTTCCCACTCCATCGGAGCTTGTAATGAAATTTGTTGGATTGAGCGCATCGACTAGAGGATGACCCGAAGACTCGTCGTCGCCATCGTCGCCATCGTCGCCATCGTCGTCATCGTCGTCATCACCGGCTCCTTGGCAGAGGGTGTTACTGGGAGCAGAATTAGGTAGAGAGTCGTCATCGCAGATGCCGAACTCTGCTTCGTCTCCGTTCAGCGTTCGTCGGTCGAGGTCCCGGTAGTAACCGGTGACTTGGAGGGACCATACCGGCGAGGCCTCAAAGCTATAGCGGCCCTGCAGAAAACCGAGCCTGTTTTTGGTATTGTCAGGATGTGTGAACACGCCCCTACGGTCGATGTCCAACAACTCAATAGGGGCGGGCCCATTGCCGTTCAGGCTGCTGTCTGCCACGGTTAGAGTAAGGCCAGCATCAATGCGCTCTTGGCGATAGCCGATGTCGGCCACCATTTGACCCACTTGGGACGGGGACTCATTCCGCCACCCTGCCTCTTTGAATACGGAACTACCGAGGTAGAGAGCCCACGGACCGCGGTTGGTGCCATATTCGACGGTACCTGTGAAACGTCCAAATGACCCACCTGAGCCTTCGCCGCGAAAACCGTTGAATTCAAAACCGTTCTTGAGGCGTAAGGCCAGTGCTCCTCCGAGCGCGTTGAGTCCATAGATAGGATCAGCTCCGGCGCTCAGCTGGACCTGACTGACGGCGAATTGGGGCATGAGGTCGAACTGTACCGTGTCGCCGAGTGGCTCATTAATGCGCACACCGTTTTGGTAGACGGCAATACCTTGAGGCAGTCCTAACAAGGGAGAGGCCGTGAACCCTCTGAAACGGAGTGTTGGTTGAAAAGGGTTGCTCGTTGCACCTTCGAGGGAGACCGAGCCGAGCCGCGCATTGAGGCTGTCAGCCATTGAGGGAGCCCCTCGATTCTGCAGTTCATCCCATCCGATGATAGACACGGTGGCAGGGATACGGTCTCGGTCGATCTCTGTACCCAGCAGCGGAGTTACCCCAATGACCTCTACTTGTTGGGTCAATTGAGCCACACGGACCTGTATGTCGAGGGTGTTGGATTCACCAAGGTCTACCCGAATGTCCTCTCGTCGTTCATTTTCAAAACCGATGAGACTGAAGGTCAGGTTGTACACCCCAGGAGTGAGAGTGGGGAACTCGTAAGTACCGGTGGAATCGGTTACGACGACTTCCGGTGAAGCTAGCACGGGTGAATCGGCTACTACAGTGACTCCAGGAACCACGCCCCCTTGAGGATCAATAACACTCCCTCTCAGGGCGCCAGTTTGAGCTTGACCGGTGCTGCTCATAGGACAGAGCAGTAAGCAGAACACTGTCAGGCTAAATCGAGCTGTTAAGTGAGAAATTCTCGCGATAAAGGAACTGAGATAAGGCATTCTAGAGATCTACCTGCTTGATTTGGGTCAGTCTCACATGAGGCTCTGTATTTTGAGGAAATTATAATCAAACAACACACTTGTTTTGCCGTTCCGAGAACAGGGACTATCTAATTATAGTCTCGGAGATCGAGAGCTCTCGGCGCTCTCTGTCTGTGTCACGAGGAAATTTCCTTGGCGATCATCATGTCGGTTGCCTTGACAAGCGCCGTAGCTTCATCCCCTCGTTTGAGCTGCAGTTCGTCCAGAGCGTCTCGGGTAATGACTGCAGTTAAGACTTGCTCTCCGATACGTAGGCGTACCTGGGCGATGAGGGTCTCACGCCGCACTTCTTCGATGACTCCCCGGAGGCGGTTGCGCCCGCTGACGAGGGCCAAGATTCCACCGCCCGGATTCCGCCTGCTCGCTCTTTCGGGTGGAGGAGTTGTTTGCGCCAGTAGTCTCTGTACTTCGAGGTTGGGGATACGATGATGTCCTCCGCCAGTGAGAGTTGTTCGAATGACCCCCTTATAGATCCATTGCTTGAGGGTCGAGTAACTGACACCTAGTTGCTCAGCGGCTTGTCGCACGGTCAACAAGGACATTCCTCCCTCATTCAAAAAATTTTTTTAATCAAGATCAGGGTTAAATCGGTCTTTATCGTTTTGAAAATCGATTAAAATTATACTAAATTATCCATATGTATATCCGTTTTATCTCGATATTGGTAGCCTCGCTGGCTGGGGCTTGTGCGCCCTTAGAAAGAGCGGACAGTGTTGAAGACCGTTTGCGCGTGTCTGCTGCTGTCAGCTTGAGCGAACCGCTTGAAAAGCTTGCCGCATCTTTCCAGCGAGACACAGGCACCCTGGTAGAAGTGAATTTGGGTGGTTCGAGCACGCTCGCGGCCCAGCTCCTTGCGGGCGCTGCGGTGGACCTATTCATAAGCGCTGATCAGCTGCAGATGGACCGTGTGATAGCTGCAGAGTTGATTGACGTCACGACGATGGTTTCGCTCGTGTCCAACCAACTTGTGTTTGTTGTCCCAACTGATCACTCGATTGATGAGATGGTGCCTTCTATGCTGCGTGCACCGGAGTTTGGTCGTATTGCAATGGGTGATCCGGCGGGGGTTCCCGCCGGGGTATATGCTCGCAGGTATCTCAAATCGACTGGACTATGGGGTGTTGTGGCCGACCGAATGGTGCCGGCTCGGAGTGTCCGTGCGGCTTTGGCAATCGTCGAGATTGGCGCTGTGGATGCAGGCATTGTCTATCGGACAGATGCCAGGGTGTCGTCTGGTATTAAAGTGGTGTTTGAGGTGCCAGTTCAGGAGGGTCCAGCCATTGTTTACCCGGCAGCTGTGCTGACAGAGGCTCCTAATTCGATCGCTGCGAAACGGTTACTTGGGTATCTTCAGGGTTCGTTAGCCAAGGCTGTATTTGAGAAGGCTGGTTTTATCGTTCCCAGAATTCGTACTTGATCACTGGCTTGAGGATGGATTGACAGAATAGTTGTTTTCTTCATCGGGTCGTTCAATGAATGATATTGCGCAAGTCGCTTTTTTTACCGTAGGAATGGCCACGCTGGCGACCTTGGTTGTGCTGCCTCTGGGGGTCGCCTTGGCTTGGGTGCTGGCTCGGAAACAATTCCCTGGGCGGGCCGTACTCGAAACGTTGATATCACTCCCGCTTGTGTTGCCGCCTGTTGCCACTGGTTTACTCTTGATCGCCATACTGGGACGGCGTGGACCGCTCGGCTGGTTCCTTGCGCAGATGGGGGTCGAGGTGATGTTTACGTGGCTGGCGGTGGTGGTGGCTATGTCAGTTATGGCATTGCCGCTTTTGGTGCGGTCAGCACGATCGGGATTTGAGCAGGTAGACCGGCGTTACGAGCAAATTGCGGCGACACTGGGTGCAGGGCCGGTTCGAGTGTTTCTGACCATCAGTCTGCCGTTGGCCCGACGGGGCTTACTGGCTGGAGCATTGCTCGGCTTTTCACGGGCTCTTGGTGAGTTTGGCGCGACCATTATGGTTGCTGGGTCACTTCCTAGTACACGCACAATTGCTGTCGCGATTTATACCTATACTGAAACTGGGCAGCAAGCAGCAGCCGGGCTTCTATTGGTAGTGTCAGCCACAATTGCTTTTGGCGCATTGATGTTGTCGAACCGTCTGGCGGCCACCTGAGCTTCTTTACGCTGATTCAACCCAAGTGGTAGAACTGATCTATGGCAGTGCCCATCATCCTCGATTTCACGTTGCAGCAAGGCGATTTCACACTGCAACTTCAGGAACGAATTGAAGCTCAGGTTGTTGTGTTGTTTGGCCCATCTGGTGCCGGAAAGACCAGTGTGCTTGAAGCGGTTGCCGGGCTCAGGAAGCCTCAATGTGGAGTGATTAAAATCGGAGACACCACCCTCTTTGACTCTAACCGCGAGGTTGACTTGCAATCAAGCGGTCGCCATGTCGGTTACGTTCCGCAGGATTTGGTGCTGTTCCCGCACCTTAATGTCAAAGGTAACATCCTCTACGGCGTTGGCTCTGGAAGTGGTCAGGAGATTGACCAGGTGGTGGGATTACTCGAGCTCGGCGATGTACTCGACAGGGATATAGAGGGACTCTCTGGCGGCGAACGTCAGCGCGTTGCACTAGCTCGTGCCTTGATGGTGTCTCCGGCCGTGCTGTTGCTGGATGAGCCCTTGACGGCGCTCGACGCCGACTTGCGATCTCGAATTTTACCTTATCTGGAGCGCATTCGGGATGAACTGGCGACGCCTATGGTCTATGTCTCTCATGACCCATCAGAGATTCGAGCACTGGCTGATGCTGTGATCGTTCTAGCAGCAGGTAGGGCTGTCCGGTCAGGACCGGACCTGGACTTAATCACCCCTGCTTGATTATGAGCACGGCATCGTGCCCAGCTAGAGCTGTTTGGGCCTAGGTTTGGTAGGGACACGTTTCGCTACCAAGCAGAACACCTCGTTGTTGACAAGCCAACTAATCGGTTGATCGAATCGGCCATGCCTAGAGAAGTGCACGGACTCCGAAATAGAGAACGGAAGGGGCGAGAAGGCACCCAACTCCTGTATAGAAGGTTGCGGTCATTGCGCCGTAAGGCACCAATTTTGGATCAGTCGCAGCAAGGCCGCCTGCCACTCCACTTGTCGTTCCCATAAGCCCACCATAGATCAGGGCTGAGTGCGGATTATTTAGGCCTATCTTGGGAGCAATAAAGGGTGTTCCGATCATTACAAGAACAGACTTCGTGAGGCCGGCAGCGACACTCAATGCGATGACATCACTGCCAGCACCGAGGGCCGTTCCTGTTACTGGGCCCACGATGTAGGTTGCTGCTCCAGCGCCGATTGTAGTGACTGCAATGGGATCAGTGTACCCAAATGATATGGCGACGATCCCGCCAATCAAGAACGACACGAACACCCCGATGACAATGGAAACTGCTCCAACGAAGCCAGCTTGTTTCAGAGCTTTAATGTCAGCACCAAATGCAGTGGCGACAATCGCAAAATCTCGAAACATGGCACCTCCGAGAGTGCCGACCCCGGCGAAGAATGAAATGTCAGCGAGTCCTCTATTTCCGCCGGTTACTAGCCCTCCATACCATGCCAGGACTAAACCCAGTGCGATCGCGATAGCTGACCCATGAACTTGACCTCGGGTCAATCGTGCGGAGATCAAATAGGACAACCAAACGAGTGTTCCGACAAATAGGAAGGCCGTGACTAACTCATTGGTCGACAAAACTCGTTGTATGGAGTCAAGTATCATTGGTGTTCACCTTTCCCGAAGCGCGCCAGGACAGGAATCAAGGCGAAACTCGCCGCTACCGCAGCAACGCCGGCTACGATCGCCATCCACCCTCCAGATAAGGCGGAGAACACGTTTTGTCTGGCTGCCATTGCAACGACAATGGGAATGTACATTGCGCTCCAGAAACCGATACCTTTTTCTGTGATGGGGGTAAGCTTTAGTTCTCGTGAATCGAGATTCGACAGTACTAGCAAGAGGAGCATGGCAATACCAACTCCTCCGACGTTGGATTGAACGCCCATCACTTCGCCAAGAAGGTCGCCAACCAAAACACCTGTCAGCATGCAAAAAGATAACAACGCGACTCCGTAGATCACCACATCCGTTCTCCTTGTCTCTGGCGGAAACAGCTCAAGTGTTTTAGAACATTCTGACGAAAGTTGGCACTAGCCCTGTCTTGAATTTGCGGTCAGACGGTACCCCATCTAGCGGATTCAGACAACGATGGTCTGTTAGGAATCTCAGACGGTTTCAGAGTCATGTGTGGGTATTATCTCGGATTGACCCGTAAACAGGACGACTTGGACTATGGGTTGACTACAACAGGTCCTTTCTGTCTCTAAATCCTAGTTCTTGTTTGGTACCACCGGTATACTCCAGTCACATGGATGCTGCAACACTATCTCTTGGTGCACTGTTGGTTGCCATCGTCATCAGTTGCACAATTCGGTTACACGTTGGGGTCCTTGCGATCTCGCTTGCGTGGATTGTTGGTGTTTATGCTGCAGGCATGAGTCCGCGGGAGGTTATGGCAGGGTTTCCTGCGCGTCTTTTCCTAACGCTTGCAGGGGTCACCCTCCTGTTTTCGCAAGCCCAGGCTAATGGGACACTCGACCTTATCGCTCACAGGGCGGTTCGCCTCTGTAAGGGCAATGTTGGTGTGATGCCGATGATGTTTTTTGCTTTGTCGTTCCTGCTATCGTCGATCGGCACTGGCAGTATTGCGTCTACCGCATTGATGGCTCCGCTGGGAATGGCTGTTGCGGGCCAGGTTCGGATACCGGCATTTTTGATGGCAATTATGATTGGGAATGGTGGAAATGCTGGTGCACTGTCCCCGATTGCACCTGCCGGTGTCATTGTGAACGGTGTGATGGATGATATTGGGTTGGGCGGCTATCAGGCGCTCACCTATCTCAACAATATGTTGGCACAAACCGTGATTGTCTTCGCCGCTTATCTCCTGTTTGGTGGTTGGCGGTTGCTCGGTCGGCATTACGAAGGAGCCCTGGTGATGCCGACCAGTGGAGGCGAGTCTCAGGTATTAGGGAAGTTTGCATCGAAGCATTGGTTGACGGTTGGAGTTATTGGGACTCTTTTGACTGGTGTTGTTTTTTTGAATATCGACGTTGGGCTTGGTGCGTTTGCTGGTGCGATCGTATTAGCGCTGCTTAAGGCTGCCGACGAGTCTCAAGCAATTGAGCTTATGCCGTGGCGGGTGATTATGATGGTGTGTGGCGTGACTGTCCTGATCTCCGTCCTCGATGAAGCAGGCGGTCTCGCTTTGTTTACCCAACTGCTCGCCGGCATATCAACGGCTGACACGGTTACCGCTATAATGGCGTTCACTACAGGTTTCATTTCCATTTACAGCAGTACTTCAGGGGTTGTTCTGCCTGCTTTTCTGCCGACTGTGCCTGACCTCGCGCAGCAACTTGGTGGTGTTAATCCTCTTGCGATTGCTTCGTCGATGAATATTGGGGCACATCTGGTTGATGTGTCAGCGTTGTCGACACTCGGAGCGCTGTGTATGGCAGCGGCTCCAAAGCACGAAGACAGTCGAAGGTTGTTCAATAATCTGATGATTTGGGGCTTGTCGATGACGGTCGTTGGTGGTGCTATTTGTTGGTTGCTCTTTACTGTCTTACGGGTTGGCCTTGGTTAGGGCCGGTTGTTCATCATCTAACGATTCGTGCTTTTAGGAAATTAGGTCAAGTAGCGAAGGCCATACTTGGGAATGTTGGCTCAGGTCTCTGGCAGGTGGAGCCGATGTTTAGCTGCCGGGATTTTCACCCATTGAGAAAGTTGATGCTGGCCGGCGGCGGGTAGGTCGGCTTGAGGCTTTGACCGTCTTTGCACTGTTTCGATTAGAGATCTGGTGGTAGGTCCACAGGAGTGGTACCGGTTTAGGGTAAAAACCAGTCCGGTGTTGTTCCAGAGCATGACAACCGACCACCTGAGCCGTGTCTCGAGTGCGCTCCTGAGCATGTTTGTGTATCTGGTGCATCATGGGGATTCGTTGGGCCCAAATGCTGATCCTCAGCGGCCATTGTCAAGTCTTGGCCATCGGCAGGTTGAAGTCCTCTCAGGCCAGGCGGCGGCTCTTTCAGTCTGCCCAGCGGTCATTTGGCATAGTGGAAAGCTTCGTGCCCGGCAGACGGCACAAATCTATTGGAGAGCCTGTAACCCCGTTGCTGAGTTCTCGGCTACCCGGTGGATGCAGCCGGGCGACCCTCCCCTCCTAGCTGATTTGCTTCAGGTCGAAACTCGAGATGTCATGCTGGTTGGTCACATCCCTCACTTGGAACGGTTGCGTCTCCGGCTACTCCAAGAATCGGCCTCTCAATGTTTTCCGTCCCATGGCGCAGTCGCGCTCGAAAGGCTTTCGACCGGATGGACTGAATGTTGGCGACTGGAACTACCATCATCTGCTTGACGCCGGAGGAGGGCGTGTTTGCCGAGCAGGCTATGTTTCCGTGATTACGGTGAGTTGCCTTTGTAAGAGGTGCCAAGCTTGAGCAACGTGCTTTTCGGTCGTGCGAATATGCCCAATGGCTAATCGCAGTGCAAACCGGCCTGCCAGTTGAGTGTGGGAGAGAAAGACGTCGCCGGTCGCATTCACACTATCAAGCAGCCGAGCATTGAGCTCGTCGAGGGCGTCCGGATCGTCAAGAAGGTTAGCTGGAGCTGCCCGAAAGCACACCACCGAAAATGGAACGGGTGCTAGCCGCTCAAACTGGTCACTTGTATCTATCCAGCCGCTGAAGAGTTGCGCCAGCCTCATGTGTTCGGCGAGTCTTCGCCTGATGCCGTCAGCGCCAAAGTGGCGGAGTACCATCCATAGCTTTAATGCCCGGAATCGTCGACCTAACTGCACACCGGTGTCCATTAAGTTACGGACAGGTCCAGATTCTCGGCTCTGCAGGTAGTCTGGGGTCAAGGCAAATGTTTGACGGAGCTGATCCATGTGTCGACAGTAGAAAGCACTGAGATCAAACGGTGTAAAAAGCCACTTGTGCGGGTTGACAACGAAAGAGTCAGCGCGGTCGCACCCCAAGAGGGTGTCTTCCCACCCAGGTACCATAGCTGCCGGTCCAGCATAGGCGGCGTCGACATGTAGCCAAAGTCGTTCCCGAATACAGATGTCAGCGATTGCTGGAACGGGATCGACGCTAGTCACAGCTGTTGTGCCGACAGTCGCGACCACAGCTACAGGAGTTAGACCGGACTCTCGATCAGCTTTTATCGCTGCTGCCAGTAGGTCAGGGCGCATCTTGAACTCGCTGTCTACCTCAATTCGCTGCAATCCAGTGTGCCCCAAGCCCAAAGTGATTACCGCTTTGTCGACTGACGAGTGTGCGTGTTCTGAACAGTAAACCCGGAGTGGGGTTATATCGGACCGCCCGGCGATCCCGCGTTCACGTACGTTCGGTGCTCCTGCCTCTCTGGCGGCGGCTAGGGCGTGAAGCGTGGCGATCGAGGCGGTGTCGTAAATGACCCCTTCGAACACATCTGGTAGACCGAGTAGGCGTCTAAGCCAGGTCAATGCGACCTCTTCAAGTTCGGTTATTACTGGAGAGGTTCGCCACAACATGCCTTGTGCGTTGAATGCTGCGCTCAGAAATTCAGCCAGAATCCCTGGCCCGCTCCCACTGATAGCAAAATAGGCGAAGAATCCAGGGTGGTTCCAGTGGGTAAGTCCGGGCACGATCAACTGATTGACATCAGCAAAAATCTCGTCCCACCCTTCACCGCTGACCGGGGCGGTTGTTGGGAGAGCGTCTCGACAGTCACCCGGTTGGACGCGAGACAGCACGGGATACTGCTCCGGGTTTTCAAGATAACGGCTGATCCAATCGACAAGCTGGTGACCGGCTCGACGGAACTCAGCCGGGTCCATGTCCCCAAGTGTTGGTTCAGTGTCTAGTATCGGGTTGTCACCGTGGTCATTGAGATCATCAGACACTTGGTGTCCTCAGTGTTGGATGCGGATTTGGGAAAAAGATTGTAGCATCGCTAGAGGGGAATAGCTTAGCGTGCGAGATGTAAGACTAACCTGATCGAGATGGTGCAATTTGTCATCCTCTCGTTCCGAAAAACTTTTCCTTGGAAATGCTGGGGCCTCTGTTGGGATGCGCTTGCAGGACAAAGGTGGTGGTCTGACTCTCTGTTTCTGAAGTACGGGGGAGCGGACTAACTTTGGCAGTCAATCGGTGGTGAAAAGGAGGAACTAATGGCGGACGTAGTTCATACGAGTCGGTTGAGGATCGAAAGGGTTAGGGGGCCATTGCGACATGCATACCTAGAGGGCTTCAGTGAGCCGATTCGCTTTGGGGTGCATGGTGGAATTAAGGCGTTTTACGGCATCGAGCCTGAGGAGGACGTTCCCGCTACGCTGGATCATATGGTCGGGGCCGTTGGCGGTTGACTGCTTGGGACTCTAGCACGCGCACTGGAAGTGCGCGATATCGAGGCGTCAAGAGAGAAAATTCAGGCTGAAGTCGAGGGCGACATTGAGGCGGTTGACAACGTGATGAGGATTACACGAATTAGGGTGCGATATCGCTTGCGGATTCCAGCTGGCAGTAGAGAGAAAGCTGAGCGGGCTATTGCAACCCATGCTACCAAGTGTCCGGCGGCGAATAGCGTTAGAGGTTGTATCGATTTGACTATAGACGCGGATATAACAGAGGAGTAGTACAGATAGCGACTACCTCAACCAGGCGCGATTGACGTTTTGCAATTGTATGGCTTGAAGAGATGACCTGACGGCCCAAATGATGTCAAGCCCTGAATCGATTCCGTGGTGCGAATGGGGTGCTGAGGCCTTTGCGCGTGCCTCGCGCGAGCAGAAGCCCGTCTTGCTATCGATCGGTGCGGCATGGTGCCAGTGGACGGCCGAGATGGCTCGTGTTAGCTATCGCGATATCCGAGTCCTGCAACTTGTGGCTGAGAGATTTGTACCGGTCCGGGTGGACGCTGACAGGCGTCCAGATGTCAGTGAACGCTATACCCTTGAAGGTTGGCCGACTACGGTGTTTCTCACACCCGATGGAGAGATGTTGGGAGGGGGCACGTATCTTGAGCCGGGCCCGCTTGCAGTGGTGCTGGAACAGGTTGCAGATGCTTTTGCTGTTCAGCGCGATCAACTACCGGTGAGGCTCGAAGAGATTCGAGCTAAGGAGCGTGTAGAGTTTAAGCCTAGGTCACTCACCCAAGTTGATTCTGACGACGAAGGTTGGCGCTGGCTGGAGGAGCAGTTGCTCGGTAGGTTTGATCCGGACTGGGCTGGCTTCGGCATTGGTCCAAAGAAGGTTGAGGCTGAAGCATTGGCTATAGGGGTCTTGCGTTGTGGTGAAACAAAGAACGATGAAATAGCTAAGGTCGTCACCCTGACTTTGGATGCGATTGCGAGTGGAAGCCTTTGGGATCCGGTTGATGGTGGGTTTTTCCGGTATTGTGCTGGGAGAGATTGGACTGAACCGCAGGTTGAGAAGGTCCTTACGGCTAACGCCCAACTTCTTGAACTCTACCTGCTGGCCTCACAGGTTTTCATGCGGCCGGACTATGCCGATCGAGCCAGGGCAGTCATTCTTTTTGTTCATAAGACCTTTGCTGATTCCGAGGGTGGCTTTTTCGCTAGCCAGCGAACGGACTCTCAAATCGGGAATCTGTCTAGTGAAGAGCGTGGGCACATGGCATCGCTACTTGTTGATCACACGGTCTACACGGACGCGACAGCGGTGATGGCCTCAGCCTACATTCTCGGGGCATCAATATTGAACGACGAATCCTTGCTAGAGTTCGCTGCGGAGGCCGTGGACCGAGTAGTGATGGAGACTTATCAGCCTGGTGGAGGCCTCGGACATAATGCTACTGGAACACCTGCCCCGCGCGGGCTGCTAACCGACCAGGTAATGATGAGTTCAACCTTGCTTGACCTTTACGAGGTGACTGGTCAGGCGGTATATCTTGATCTTCCACGGGAATTGATGGCTTATTGTCGGCAGAAGATGTGGCATGACACGGCTGGTTTTGCTGATCGAGCCAGAAATCTTCCAGGATCTGATGCATCTATCGGTTTACTGCGTGAACCGCGTTATCCACTCGCATTGAACTGTCGTGCGGCGATAGTACAGGCACGTTTAGGGAAGTACGCTGACGACCCTGCCTATATGGACTTGGCTACTCAAACTTTAACTTGCCAGGCTTCAGTTTACCGGAAGCATGGTCTTGCCGGGGCAGCCTACCTTCTTGCGCTCCATCGGATTAGGGCTGTGACGGATACCTGACCTTCGTGTCCAACTTTTGCTTTCAGCAAGGCGTGGTAGACTCCCCGGTCCGGAGGATACAGTGTCTGTCGAGCATAGTTCACGCATCTTAGCCCTTAGAAACATCGCGACTAGGTTGAGAATCGAGTCGATTAAGGCGACTAGTGCAGCAGGTAGCGGCCATCCGACCAGCTGCTGTTCCGCTGCGGACATTATGGCGGCGTTGTTCTTTGGTCAAATGCGGTTCGATCCCAAGAATCCAGAGCATGAAGACAATGATCGTTTTGTGTTGTCAAAGGGCCATGCGGCACCCGTCCTCTACGCTGCGTGGTCAGAGGCAGGGGTAATTGATCCCAAGCAGTTGGCTTCTTTACGACGGATCGACTCTGACCTTGAAGGACACCCGACGCCCCGCCTACCGTTTGTTGATGTGGCGACCGGTTCGCTTGGTCAGGGCATCTGTGCCGCGATCGGAATCGCTCTGAACGCACGTCGGATTAAGTCCTCCTATCGAACGTATGTGTTACTTGGAGACGGTGAATCGGCTGAAGGTTCGGTGTGGGAGGCAGCTCAGGCCGCTGTCAGTTTCAGTTTGGATAATCTGTGTGCGGTCATTGATGTTAATGGCTTTGGTCAAAGTCAGATGACGCAATATGGTCATGATATGGCCGCCTACGAACAACGGTGGCGAGCTTTCGGTTGGCATGTGAGCGTCGTCGATGGTCATGATGTGGGCGCGTTACTTGCTGCTCTTGACGAGGCGGCGCAGACGGTTGGCTGCCCCTCAATGATTCTGGCCAGAACACTGAAAGGCAAGGGTGTTTCGTTTGTTGAGGGGCAAGATGGTTGGCATGGTAAACCGTTAAAGGGAAATGATTTTCAGTGCGCGCTCAGGGAACTTGAAGATCAAATTGGTCCAGAATCGACCAGTTTGGTGATTCCTGTCCCTCCCTATCGTAAAGCTGAAGATTCTCTTTTTAGGCCGCGGGAGGTGGAATTTCCTGATTACGAGATGGGAAGCCTGGTGGCTACCCGGGAGGCCTATGGAGCGATATTAGCAGCACTGGGTGAGGCTGATTCTCGGGTGGTAGTGCTTGATGCAGACGTAAAAAATTCTACTTTCAGCGATGAATTTGAACGTCAGTACCCAGACCGATTTTTTCAGAGTTATATCGCTGAACAGGTGATGGTCGGAGCTGCCCTTGGTCTTGCCAGTCGTGGCGCGATCCCGTTTCCGTCTACTTTTGCGTGTTTTCTGACCCGAGCTGCTGACTTTATCCGGATGGGTGGTATCGGGAATGTCAATGTCAAATTTTCCGGTTCCCACGCCGGTGTGTCGATTGGTGAGGACGGACCATCCCAGATGGCACTTGAAGATCTGGGTATTATGCGAGCTGTTCCTGGTTGTGTTGTGTTATATCCCTGCGACGGCGTTAGCACGGCTAAGTTGGGTATTGCGGCTTGGGCCCATCAAGGAATGACCTACATACGGACCTCTCGGCCCAAGACCCAGGTGATCTATGCTGCATCTGAGGAGTTTCCCATTGGAGGTTCTAAGGTACTCAGAGCGAGTGCCGAAGATGTGGTGACTGTAGTGGCTGCTGGCGTGACAGTCTTTGAAGCCTTGGCTGCCTACGATGAGGTAGGCAAGGACGGGATTTCGTTTCGTTTGATTGATGCCTACTCGATTCAACCGATCGATAAGGACACCCTAGTCGGTGCTGCCTTGGAGACCGGCGGTTGTATCATCACGGTCGAAGATCATTACGCGCCAGGGGGGCTGGGTGATGCGGTGAGTGATGCCGTGAGTGGCCATGGCATCATCGTGCAGCGGCTTGCGGTTCGTGAGGTCCCAAGGAGCGGCCCTTCTGCAGAATTACTCGACCGATTTGGTATCTCATTTCGTCAGATCGGTGCAGCAGTCAGAGCTCGAAAATAAATTGTTCACCTCGGGGGCGTGTCTATTCCGTTGGAAGACTGGTCGGTTCGAAGAGCTCAGTTGCGGCGAGTCGCCTGCCAGTTCTCGGAATCACCATCGGGTGTGCTGGCGAACCCACTCATTGTCTGCTCTTCGACTGAACCGGTGTAACGTCTGTTGTTGAGTTGGAAGGAGAGTTCCGTACCATGAATCCTTCCTTGTTCAATAGCAAGCAGGCGACCTTCATAGCGCAGCTGGCCAGTGAACCTTTGGAACTGTTGTTGTAGTTCCATCTCTTGCTCTCCCAGTTGCCAGGTTCCTTCTACCTTGGCTGGAACAACCCACAGTAGTGACGTGCACCAGGTGGGGCATGGGTCTATTACTACAGTTTCATCGGGCAGCCATCCTGGTGCCTCAAAGTTACCTTCCGCACCGCTAAGGTCCCATGTATTCGACACAATGCGCGTTCCTGGAGTCAATTCGAGAAGATGTGGGCGAAGCTGGTAGTTGATATCCGGCAGTAGGAACATCGTGATCACGGTTGCTGGGGAGAGGTCAAACTCGAAGAGGTCGGTTGCGTAAAACTCGGTTAGGCTTGATACACCTGCTTCCTCGGCTCTTTGCCTAGACAAAGTGACGAGGTTTTCTTCAAGTTCCACTCCGATGGCTCTAGCGCCTAATTGGGCCGCGGCGATTACCGTCCGCCCGTCCCCAGAACCGAGGTCAATGACCACATCATCAGGAGTGACGGCGGCCATCTCTAACATTTTGTCTACCAGGACATCTGGGGTCGGTACCCACGGAACATCTTTGCCTTCTTGTCCTATTTTGGGGGTGGCCGGCAGTTGTGCGCTGGCATGCCCACCCACCAGTAGCAGGGACATCAGCAACAGGCTGGTGATCGTTGAACGATGATGGCGGCGGTGGTTCAGTGCGGGTATGGGTATTATCCACCGTCTAAGCTTTGTTTGGTCAACGAAGTCAATATATTTAAGCTGGTTTAGCGTGGGGGTTACAAGGTCTCGCATGACAGCCTATCTCACAGTGGGTTTAGCGGATTTCTGGTCCCCCTGTTCTATCATCCGGGACGAAACGGTTGCTAGACGGCATGGTGACCTGCGGCAGGGTTCTGGCGTCCATGACGGCGTTATCTTCGATGATCTCGTTTTTGGCTAAGATCCAGGCAACCAACCCGTAGACTTCATCTGCCGTCAATGACCCTGGGGCGTTCCGTGGCATTGCCCTGTTGATGTAATCGTAGAGCGTTGTCGCGTAGGGCCAGAAGTTACCGACGGTGGGAGGCCCAGTCTGAGGTTCCAGGCCAACCACTGGAGCGGCAGTTCCCCCCTCACCATTGGGACCGTGGCAACTGCCACAGACACGGTTCCAGGTCGCTGTACCGGTCTGGGCTGTGCCATTTCCAGGAGGTAGACCTGTCCCGGCTGGTGTTACATCGATGTCAAGCTTTTCGATGTCGGTAGTCGTGGCGGGTCGCCCAAACCCGAACCTGTCTGGGGGCTGGACAAAGTTCTGTTCCGCGCTTTCGAGGTTGCTTTGGAGAAACCCGATTACCAGGCTAAAGCCCAGTATGGGGATTTGGAGCACCACTAATCGACGCCATATTACGGTCATGACCTTAGCCGATCAGCGCCAAAGAGTACTTGCCCGGTTTCTCCGATGGTCCACGAAGTGATCGGATTTTGGTGGTACCGGGTTCGTGGACCGCGTGCCGCGCGCAACACTTCCCAGGTCGGTTGGGTGTAGCCTGTTTCATCGGTAGCACGGCTTAAGATCTCGGTTGGGGTTCCTGTCCAGTTCCAAGGAGCCCGGAAGCGTACATGTGCTTTTTCTAGCACGGGTGGTTGCAATTCAGCGATTTGCCAATTTGCGCCGCCATCAGTGCTCACTTCGACCCGTGTTATCCGGCCACGACCGCTCCAGGCTAGTCCTCTGATTTCATGCCAGCCTGGTTCGATGATGCGAGGGTAGGCCGGGTCCGTGATGATAGATCTGGCATCCATCACGAAACTGAACTGGCGTACAGTACGTCCGTCTCCCAAAGGGTCTGTGTATTTTGAAGTTTCCTCGCGGGTCATGAATGGTTGATCAGCGACTTCGATTCGTCTCAACCATTTGACACTGGCATTACCTTCCCATCCTGGTAGTAGTAGCCTGGCCGGGAACCCGTTCCCTGGCATAAGGGCGTCCCCATTCTGAGCGTAGACAATCATTGCATCGTCAAATGCTTTAGACATGGGGATACTGCGTGTCATGACTGCCGCGTCCTGTCCCTCTGCCAAGAACCACTTTGCGTCACTGCTAGCGCCGACTTCTTCCATCACAGTGGAAAGTCGGACCCCAGTCCATTCTGTTTGGCTTGTTAAGCCGCAGACCATTTGCGGTAGTGTTTCTGGTGTTCCTCGGCGCAGGTTGCCCGAGCATTCGAGAAAGCAAATACGAGAGGTGGCGGGAAACCTTTTGATGTCTGCCAGGGTAAAGATAGTTGCCCTCTCAACCATTCCGTGGATAAGGAGTTCGTATCGGTCTGGATCAATTGCTGGTACCCCACCGTGGTGACGCTCAAAGTGCAGATCTGCTGGTGTGAGAGTACCTCTCAGATCCTGCAGCGGTGTGCGGGAGGAAGTTGTGCTGGGGTCCCGCCGTGGGCGGACGAACTGTGAGCGCTGACCGAGTTCATTTGGGCCACGACCTGGTCGCCGGGTGGTTTCGAGTGCTTGTTGACCGGAAACTGGGGTCGTGGCGATCGTGCTGACAGCGCCTGTGGCACCCACAAGTATTTCCCGCCTTGTTAGACCCCCCGATGAGCCAATTGGTAAAGATTGTCTGGAATCTGCCATGAAGACCCTCCAACGGGCACTAGAGTTTTGGACGAACTGGCCTTTTGTTACGATGGGTCCCTTCTGACCCTACCGCTGGCTGACTGCCGATATTATGGCTCAGTTTGGCAGGGCCGTATGGAGGGAATCAGAGATAGGTCTATTTATGACGACAAGAGATCGAGGGACCGCAGAGCGTCAATGATTTCGAGGTGTTCCGGAAAGCGTTGCTCTTTCTGCTTGGAGAAGATCAGTTTACCATCAGCTTCAACGTCAAACTGGCCGCGTCCGCCGACAACGATCCTAGAATCGACACCAAGAGCGTCTTTGACTGCGGCCGCCAGACTGGAGGCCTTTGGGAGGTAGTTTCAAACCTTGCAGTAGCTGATTGACAGCTCCATGATGGAGCGAGTCTACTCCAATGGGGCTTACTTGAGCAACGGGCTGGCTTCTTGGAACTGCATTGCTGTACGGGTCTCGGAGCCACCATCGTTTACGACGGTTCCTTGTGCCTAAATTGGTATGTGGTTTCGTCTGTTATGGTTGGATGTGGAGTGCGGTTCACAATGTGACCAGATGTTGCTGTGAGGGCCACTTCCTAGGTCGCGTCGATGGTCCTTGAGTCTTATGCTTGTTTCCTCGTTCTGAAGTGTCTTTGTTCGACTGATGGCTTGTGGACTTTTAAGGCCTAGTGTTAGAGACAGATAGCTAGGAAATAAGGGTTTTAATAGGCTGTCTGGTATTCGGAGAAGAGGTCTTAGTGTTCGATGATTGGACACGCGCGATTTATTCGACAGGCCATCGAACTCGCAGCTCAGGCAGTAAGGAAGGGGGATGAGCCGTTTGGAGCATTGCTTGTCGTCGATTCAGTGCCGAAACCCTCGCTGTACGCTAGTACGGAACCCTGTGTGATGTGCTGTGGTGCCATCACTCATAGAAGTCTGGAGATTCCGTGACGCCACATTCTCGGTTTAGGACGGAGGTACGTCGAAGTCATCGGACCAGTTTTGGAACCCGATGCAGTGGCCGTTCACCGTAGTTGCTGGAGTGAACAGACCTGAGGTGACTGTTGATTTGGACTTGGTTTTTGAAGGTGAGGTTGGAATCGATGTTGCGTGAAATCCTGTTGGAGGTTCGGGAGGACTACATAGTGAGCAAGGAGAGACGCTGATGAAATTTATGGGAGATCTACCAGTGATGCCGACTGTGGACCAAGCCCCTCAGGGCCGTTCTGAGCCGATGGCAGTAGGAGATAGGCATGCGGTGTTAGGAAACCTACTCAGTCCGCCTTTTCCAGATGGTTTGCAGCGTGCTGTGTTCGGTATGGGTTGTTTCTGGGGGGCTGAGTGTGGTTTTTGGACTTTACCGGGTGTGTTCACGACCGCAGTTGGCTATGCCGGTGGTTTTACTCCAAATCCGACTTACCGTGAGGTGTGTGGGGGACTGACTGGGCACACCGAGGTGGTATTGGCAATGTATGACCCAGCCCGGATTGAGTTCAACGAGTTGCTGTGTCAATTCTGGGAAAACCACGACCCAACGCAAGGCATGCGTCAGGGCAATGATGTAGGTACTCAGTATCGGTCAGTGATTCACTGTCATGACGAAGCACAGCTGGAAGCTGCCGAAAGCTCCCAGCGCAACTATCAAGGGGTGTTGGGGAAGGCAGGCTATGGCCAGATAACGACTGAAATCGTGATGGCACCGCCTTTCTTCTACGCTGAGGACTACCATCAGCAGTATCTCTCCAAGAACCCCCAGGGTTACTGCGGCCATGGAGGTACGGGAGTGTCCTGTCCGGTTGGTGTTTCTGTTTAGTGTTCACAATCAAAGAAAAGTCTCACAAGGGCGTGGTGATAACTCCCGTGAGGTCAATCGGGCAACGCGGGCATAGTGTTCGAAGGGGCGATAACGTCCGCTTGTAGCCTGGAGGGGTGGAATGGGCGAAGACTGCGAGATAACGGAAGTAGCAGCTCATGAGATTCTCGATAGTCGTGGGAATCCAACGGTTGAGGTTGAGGTGGCGCTACGAAGCGGTGTTTCTGGACGTGCTGCGGTTCCTTCGGGTGCCTCGACGGGAGCGTTGGAGGCGGTGGAATTACGAGATGGGGACCGAGCCCGTTACCTGGGCAAGGGTGTGACCAAGGCGGTGCAGAATGTCAACACAGAGATACGAAAGCGGCTGATCGGTCTCAAGCCAAGTAACCAGGAGGAGATAGATCGAACATTGTGTGCTCTGGATGGGACTGAGAACAAAGGGCGGCTTGGTGCGAACGCAGTGCTTGGGGTCTCCCTGGCCGTGGCGAAGGCCGGGGCGGCGGCTGTCCGGCTGCCTTTGTTTCAGTATCTGGGCGGAGACGCTGCATCCGATTTACCGGTACCCATGATGAATGTGCTCAACGGTGGTGCTCATGCTGATAATAACGTCGATATCCAGGAGTTCATGGTGATTCCAGTTGGTGCTCCGACTTTTGCAGAGGCGCTTCGCGTTGGCACGGAGATCTTTCACCACTTGCGCGCGGTACTACAGGACAGTGGACATCAGACGGCCGTTGGGGATGAAGGTGGGTTTGCACCAAATTTTGCATCGAATGAAGAAGCGCTTGATGTGCTGATGCAGGCTATTGAGCGCGCTGGTTACTCTCCTGGTGAGGATGTGTACTTAGGGCTTGATGTGGCGGCTAGCGAGTTCTACCAGGATGGGTGCTACCAGTTGTCGACAGACGGTGCTGCTGAGCGGACCTCGTCGGATATGGTTGATTGGTGCCGTCGCTTGATCGACCGGTACCCTATCCTCTCCATAGAAGATGGTTTGGCTGAGACTGATTGGGAGGGTTGGGCCGCCTTGACTAAGGCCTTGGGGCAGCGTGCCCAGTTGGTTGGTGACGATCTGTTTGTGACGAATACGAAAATTTTTGAACGGGGCATCCGGCAGGAGGTCGGTAATGGGATTCTCGTTAAGTTGAACCAAATCGGGACACTGACTGAAACCATGAAAGCGATCGAAATGGCTAAACTCGCATCTTATGCGGCTGTGATCTCGCATCGCTCTGGTGAAACGGAAGACACTACAATCGCGGATGTTGCGGTGGCGACAAATGCAGGGCAAATTAAGACCGGGTCGCTCTGTCGAACAGATCGGACCGCCAAATATAATCAGTTGTTACGAATTGAGCGTCACCTAGGGTCTAAGGCTCGATATCCTGGGTATGAGGCCTTCTCCAACTTGGCATTGTTTTCCGGCTAAAGCAAAAGGGAGACGCACTGGAGACTCTATGCAACGGGTTGTAGCTGGTTGATGTAAGCCCGACACCGTGTATGGTGGACTATCCCGTTCGACTTCGAGTGAGAAATCGCACGGGCTAGGTTATTCGTCCCAGCGCTTCCGCTGTCGGTGATTCAGGCCAGACCGGTGGAGGGGTAGCGACGTAGCCCGTGTGGGCTAGCTGACTTTGAAAATATGATACCTCTGAAGCAGAGAAGAGCAACGCGATAATGAGTCGGATTATGAGGTAGATTTGGCCACCGAGGAAGATGGTCCACGTAGAACTATTGCTCGATGTGGCCAGTGTGTAGAGGAGGATGATGAAGATCAGTACAAGTCCGTTTGCTGCATAGAGGCTAATGCACCTGGCTGGGTGGCGGAGCACGAACCGCCAACCTGCGAGCAATCCACCTAACATGCTGTGTCGATCTTCGACAATAGTACGCACCCTTGCGTAGTCGACTACCAGATTGACACAGATCAGTAGCGAGCTAAAGACGAGATAGATCAAGCACTGAATCGAGAACGCTTGCGCTTCGCTGGTGAAGAGGGTGCTCATGGAAGTAGCTGCACGATGAAACCAGCCGAAAACGAATCCGAAAAGGATAACGTAAGCGAGGCCAGCGATTAATGTTAGTCGAAGCAAACGGAACACATGGAGCCCGCAGGCCGAGAAGAAGCCGGCGCTTCGGGTGGGGCGGTTTCTGGCGTATCTGTCAATTACTCCGCCCTGTAGAAAATTCCAGACCACAAGATGGGCAACAGAGACTAGTCCTATAACCACTAAAGTTCCATTGCCATCCAGAAGGCTACTGAGGTCAGTCAGCAGTGTGGCGGTGACGATGATTGGCGGTACGTATAGTTGGCCGATTCCGCTGGCGTGAGCCGAAATCTGTTGCCACCAATCCCAAGGAATAGTGTTGGTCGCCCTCGCTGGAGTCAATATGTCCCCGAAGACGACCTGTAGCTCACCTCGTAGTAGGAGTCCTAGTGGCAGTGTCATAGCGACTGTGAGCAGCCAGGCTCCGAGTAGCACAGCCGGAGCTGCTAGAACACGCCGAAGGCCATCTCTGAGCGGGAGTGTGATAGGCCTCATAGATGGGTCCTGTTGGCTGCAGGGGAGGGTTTTGGGAGGAGTCCCCAATCCAGTGCTAGAACGGAGTATGAGGAGAAATCTTTACTGGGTGAGTTTTGCAGAAGTCCAGTGTGGTTGCTAGGGCCGTCAGTTTGTAGCGTCAACAACTCGGTCCTGTTGTCATTACCACGTGCAATCTTCAGCTGTGATCGGTGCCTGGTTAGAGGCAACGAAGGTGGAACACGATGCAGGTTTCCACGCCTTACCGATAGTCATCCCTTACCGGGTGGAACACATCGATGATGCGACAGTCTGTCAATGCCTGCCCCGAGTGACGTGCGTTCGGTGGGACAAAGGCCACGGCACCAGGACCCAGCCTTTGGGTTTCGCCCTCGATGGTCATCTCGAATTGGCCCTCTAACACATGCGACACCTGTTCATGAGGGTGGGCGTGTTCGGGCAGTTGGGCTTTACTCGAGATGGTCCAGGTGACTGAGGTCATGGTGGTACCGGTAGCGAACTGCCCCACGAAACCCGGCATTGGTTCCTTGTGAGCCAGCTCGCTTAGGGAGAGAAATGACATTGTTTCTCAGTCGTTCAGGGCGAAGGTGTAAACGACGTTGCCCGCTGCAACAGTCACGTGCTGCTTTCCGTTAACGGAATACGACATTGGGGCTGTGTGTATCCGTCGGCCGAGATTGATGTGCCAGAGTTCTTCGCCGCTCACAGCGTCTAATGCATAAAAGAAACCGTCTACGCTACCGCTGAACACAAGGTCGCCAGCGGTCGTCATGATTCCCGCGGTCGATCTTGGTTGAATTTCATATTCCCACCTGATGTCGCCGGTTCTCGGATCGATGGCGCGGATAGCACTCTGGTAATTTTCGATGGGTAGTGGACGCTGTGAGCCTCCACCCGTGAACTGGTCACCTTCCACGTAGTCTTCGTCTCGCTTATAGAAAATATCCTCGCCGTCATAGGCCTGTACGTAGAATAGCTCCGTCCGTGGACTATAGGCAGGTGAGAACCAGTTTGTGCCGCCGCCGACAGGCGGTGAGACGATGTTTCCTTCCGGTGTCGGTAACTTGTTGGGCGCACGAATGGGCCGACCATTGGAGTCCAATCCTTCTGCCCAGGTTTGTTTGGCGAAGGGCTTCCCGACCAAGAATTCTCCGGTTTCGCGGTCGAGTGTGTAGTAGAAGGCGTTGCGGTTAGCCCACATCATTAACTTCCGCATCTCACCGTCGATCTCGAGATCCGCCAAGATTGGCACTTGGATGGCATCCCAGTCATGGACGTCCCAGGGTGTGAACTGGAAATACCATTCCATGTTGCCAGTCGTACCATTCAGCGCGAGGGCTGAATCAGAGTAAAGGTTGTCTCCCAGTCGGACATCACCGTTCCAATCAGGGCCAGGGTTGCCGGTGCCCCAGTAGACTAGGTCAAGGTCTGGATCATACGAGCCGGTGATCCAGCTGGCTGACCCGCCAGTGCGCCACGAATCGCCAGCCCAGGTTTGGTTGTCTGGGTGGTCTGGGCCAGGGATCGTCCAGGCCCGCCAGGCACGATCGCCAGAGGCGGCGTCATAGGAATCGACGAACCCCCGGATTCCAAACTCACCACCAGCGATACCTGTTACCACCTGATCTTTGACGATTAAGGGGGCCGCTGTCTTGCTGTAGCCAGCACGATGATCGGCGGTTTCTGCATTCCAGAGCAGATTGCCACTACGGGCATCGATGGCCACTAGGTGAGCGTCTAGGGTGCTCATGTAGAGGGTGTCACCCAGAATTGCGACACCACGATTATTTCGTCCGCAGCAGATGCGCAAATCGTCTGGGAGTTCGTGGTTATAGCGCCAGTATTGGAGGCCAGTTTCCGCGTCAACCGCGACCACATTGCTCGGTGCTTCGGTGATAAACATCACACCATCGACTACAACGGGCACGGTCTCTGACCGGTCGAGCTGTGGAATCTGATAGGCCCATTTGAGCTCGAGTTCACCCACGTTGCGGTTGTGAACTTGGTCAAGGCCGCTGTAATGCTGGCTGTCGAGAGTGCCAGAGTACATGAGCCAATTTTCCGGCTCGTCAGCTGCGTTTACGAGGCGTTCCCAGGTTACTGGTGAGAATAAGGGAGTCGATCCTGGTGTAGATTCGGATTCCTGCCCGTGGACAGGGACTGCAGCTACTAGCAATGCTAAACCGATGGTTAATCGTTGCATGATCAACTCTCCTCTCGTCGGAGCGAATACAGATAAGCAATGAGGTCGTCCAGTTCGCTACTGGTCAGCGTCCTCCCGGTGGCCGGCATGGTCGAGGCTGTGATGCGCTCGTAAGACTGAACACTGTCCTTGGCAAATGACCACAGATTTTCGTCCGCGTCCATGATTCGCATCGAGAATGTATCCTCGCCCATTCGTAGCCCTTGGACGACCGAACCGTCTTGGCGTGTGACCCGGAGGGTCCACCAGCGGGGGGGGACTTCTTCGTCTGGGTTCTGGAGGTCGCTCCTCAGTTCATCTGGGTCTCGGCGCTCGCCGACTCGGCTCAAATCCTGTCCTCGTCTCCCTCCCTGCCCATTGACCATGTGACAACTACTGCAATTGCCTTTCCCCGCGAACAACTGCTCGCCGTTTGTGGCGTTGCCTGGTAAATTAACATCGGGCGTTTCGTTCAACGAGTTTAGATAACTGACGACCATCCAGACCGATTGGTCCGTAGAGGCACGACTGATACCGATCATCTGGGAATTCGGGAGCCCATTGCGAATGATATCGAAAAGACCGGCATCGGTGCTGACGGTCCGGTATCCGCTAGTTAGGTCGGGTCCTAACTCACCCCCACCTGCGTCGATGCCGTGACAGCGCCCGCACTGTTGCTGGAACAGCCTCTCTCCCATCCGGATGTCCAGGGGGGTCGTGAATTCGTGCGCATTCAACTCTTGAGCGCGTGGGGCGGCCGGTGTCGTTATGAGACACAGGGACGCTAGCAACGCTGTTGCCGTTATCGTCCATAAGCTACGCATTGGCATGTTGCCCTCCGAGAAATCTGGTTTTAGCGACACGGGTGGGTCGTTTGATCCGACTCCCACCAAGATCATATCCGCTTTTCCAGCTATTTGAGACTCCGGTAATCATACAGCCTGATTCACACGACATTATCACGCACTACTTGGGTTAGGCACCTCCAGTGATGTCCTAGGGTTGCTAAGTGACTGTTGGTGAACTGTTTGGCAATGAGGTTTTCTTGATGGTTCATATTTAAGTCACGTGATCTTTTTCGTGAGAGGGCCTTGGGGTAGGTTCCGGTCGACCTGCATCTTGACCGGTACCGACCATAGAGGGTACTTCTGCCGGGTGTGCTCGGAGAGATTAGAGAAAAAGACTTCGTAGCAGACGTAGTCCAATCAGCAAAATCATTGGGGAAAAATCAAGCCCACTTGCGGCCGGGACAGCCTTTCGGATCGGAGCTAGAACAGGTTCTGTGAGAGATTCAACGAGTTGTCGAACTGGGTGTGTCGATGGTAGCTGCACCCACGACATCACGACTGAGACCAGCACAACTAGTGAATACAAGTCGATCAGCTGAATCAGAAACATAGCGAATTGGTCATTCTCATTGGTGGTTGTTAGGTTTCACCTTCTTCAAACACTTGCAAGATAGCACGATTGGTCAAACAAACAGTGGCTGTGACGCTCCGCGGGCTCCAGCGCGATCGATTTTCGATGTCACCTCAGCTACCAATAGAGTTTTGGTCTTATGGCAATGTCAAGGCCAACAACTCCGCATCGCTGCCTCCCCGGCCGACAGCAACTATGAGATATTGCTTTTCGCCGTGGAGATAAGTCACGGGGTTACCTCCTGGTACCGCCGGCAAATCGACGGAGCCTAGGTGCTCACCTGTTTCCTTATCGTAAGCACTGATGGTGCGAGAGCTTGCGGCCTGATCGGGGTAGTTTCGACCGCCGTGGTTCATTATCAATAGGGTAGGGGTGACCAGTGGTCCGGAACTGATGCCTCCGCCTCCTCCCAGTGGCGGCAGGTCCAGGTGGGCGAGTGCTTCGTGGTTCCTGGGGCCATCTCCGTGTGGCTGCATCCAGGCCCGGTCACCAGTATTAAGATCAAGTGCGGTCACTCGTTTGTAGGGCGGCTTGAAGATCGGTAACCCTTGCGGTCCAGGCATCCCGACGCCCCAGGGATCGGTGAAATAGCCGATCGTTGCTGGAGGGGGATACTCGATCACTTCGACTACGATCAGTGTGCTCGACGATGACACGAACAGCTGTCCGCTTTCCACGTCGACAGCCGAGCCTTGCCAGTTTGCACCTCCCCCTGCGCCAGGGACTTGTATGACTGGTTTGTCGGCCCCGCGCAGCACAGGAGGCGAAAATATTGGGCCAAATCTGGCTCGACTGCGGACCAGTTCGAGCGCTTCAGCTCGAAGCTCTGGAGTGAAGTCGATTAGATCGTCTATGGCGATACCCTGTCGGTCAAACGGTGGTGGCTTCGTCGGGAAAGGTTGGGTTGTGGAATACCACTCACCTGGTACATTGCCTTGGGGAACGGGACGTTCCTCGATTGGCCACACCGGCTCGCCGGTCGCCCGATCGAGCACGTAGGTGAAGGCTTGTTTGCTCACCTGTGCAATGGCCTTGACCTCGCGTCCGTCGACTGTGACGTCGAGCAGGTTTGGTCCGGTTGGGAAATCCCAGTCCCAGAGTCCATGATGAATGGCCTGAAAGTGCCAGGCTCGCTGTCCCGTTTCGATGTCTACCGCTACGATACTCTCGGCAAACAGGTTGTTGCCTGGTCGCATCCCGCCATACCAGTCGTTGGACGGTGTGCCGGTAGGCAAGTAGACGTAGCCGAGTTCTTCGTCGACGGCCATGTAGGACCACACGTTCGTGTGCCCGCTGTAACGCCAGGATTCGTTTTGCCAAGAATCGACCCCGAATTCGTCTCCCTGGGGAATGGTGTGGAAAATCCATTTCATTTCGCCCGTACGGGCGTCGTAGGCGCGCACGTCTCCAGGGGAAGCTTCGCGCAGTCTGATGTTGGTGTCTTGGATGATACTGCCGGTGATGATGGTATTGCCTGCGACCGCAACAGGTGACGAGTAAGTCATCCGAGATGTATCGATGTCTCTGCCATAACCTTGAGTCAGGTCGACATAGCCGTTGTTCCCAAAATCAGGATATAAGGCTCCAGTTCTGGCGTTCAATGCGACTAGTTTCAGATCGTGGTTAGACATGAAGATGCGAGCGTCGTCACTTTCATCGTCTTCCCAGTACGAGAGGCCACGGTGGTGCCAACCCACGTTGGGCGGTCGGTCCATATAGTCGTAGATGCGAGGATCGTAGGTCCAGACTGGTTCACCCGTGCCGGCATCTAGTGCGGCTGCCTGGCCAAGGGCGGTGCTGACATAGACTAACCCGTCGGCCATGAGCGGTGACGACTTGAAAGTTCCCGGGCGGATTCGGTCATTCTCTTCGGTGACCGACCGCGATAGTGATGTCCAGCGCCAGGCGATTTCCAGTTCAGTGAAGTTTTCTGCAGTAATCTGATCAAGCGGCGAATACTTTGTGTTGGCGACGTCTCGTCCGAAGTGATGCCATTCGCCCTCTGGAACAGGTGTTTGGCCAGCTGCTGACTGAGCGACAGCAATGGTGACAATCAGTTTGATGCCGAGCAAAAAATACTGCAGCCAGGGGACCGTATGCATTTGTTCTCCTCGATGGTCGCTAGTAGAGAATACGAGAATTATAGTGTCCAGGTAACCTAGATCGTTAGAATCAGGCTTAAGACAGGAGGTCAGTCTAGCTGAAAGTCGGTTCGGACAATATGTGGGTGAGGCCAAGTTGCCTGACAGAAGAGAGGTCAATATGAACGGTACGATCGTGAACTGGCTCTGGTTCATGGGGGTGGGCTTGCTGCTCATTGCGGGGCCCTCGTCGGCTCAGCCAGGTATTGTCGTGATAGGTGGTGAGGGGCGGCACTGTGGCGAGGACCCTCACTGCATGAATCGCCTGCATCCTGAAATTCAGATGGTGGCGCGGGCCCAACCCGGTCAAACCATCGTGTTCAAGGCTCGCAATGCCAGCGATTTTGATCTCGACCCAGCCAGTACTTACGAGGACCCGCGCCAGGGTGACGGCCAGCTTGGTGCGGTTCATCCACTGACCGGACCAGTCCACATCGTAGGTGCGCTTCCAGGGGACGTGTTGGCTGTCACTCTCCTTGACATAGCGCCTGGACCATTCGGTTATACCGCAGTTAGTCCAATTGGTTTCGTATCCGACCATGTGACCGGAGCATTCCGGGCTGTCTGGCGGCTAAACCGCAAAGAGGCGGTGAGCGACGATGTGCCGGGTGTACGGATCCCAAACGCGAGCTTTCCTGGTATCGTGACGGTCCTGCCAGGTCGTGAGCAACTTGAAGCAATGTTGTCACGGGAAGCCGAGTTGTTCGCGGTTGGCGGGGCTGGTTTTCCGCCTGATCCGATGCATGCTTCGCCCGAGGCGCTTTGCGGTGCTAGCGGGTCTTATCCTGGCGAATGCCTTCGCACGTTGCCGCCTCGCGAACATGGTGGCAATCTTGACATCCGATATTTACAGGTTGGTGTGACTATCTACTTGCCGTGCTATGTACCTGGGTGTGGGCTAGCGATTGGGGACCCGCATTTTGCCCAGGGCGACGGTGAGGTGTCTGGGACTGCTATCGAGATGGATGCTGACTTTATGCTGACCACCCGTCTCATCAAGGGTGGGACGGTTTTGTCCCGTGGGCCGCATTTCGAAGGGCCCGTGCGGGTGCTGGACATCCCGTCCCGCCGGTTCTATGCCACGACTGGCTTTCCGTTGAAGGGGATAGGGGAGATACCACCGGATATGCGCTATCTTGGTGCTACCGAACGAATAGCTGGTTTACGGAATCTTTCGAAGGACATTTCATTAGCAGCTCGTAATGCTCTGCTTGAAATGATCGAGTACATCACGAATACCTATGACCTGACTCCCGAGCAAGCTTATGTGGTGGCCAGTGTTGCGGTGGACCTTCGCATCGGACAGTTGGTTGATGCTCCCAATGTGGGCGTGACAGCGCTTTTACCGCTCGATATATTTTCGACCCAGTGAGGGAGTGGTGGCTCGACGGTTGAATGAAACTTACAAAGAAGGCGAATTCAGATGATTAAACTGACGAGACGCGAGTGGCACAAATTGGTGACGACAGGAGTGTTGAGCAGCCTTGCTAGCCGCCAGATCCAGTCACAGGTGAGGCGACAGGAATCGCGGATAGCTGGGGTGCTGATAGGGATACAGAGTTACAGTTTTCGCGATCGGGATTTGCAGGGGTTGATCGATGGGATGGTTGCCACAGGGCTGACGAGTTGCGAGCTCTGGGAGGCCCATGTGGAGCCCCGTGAGCTGCGCGGACCAGATACCCGAGAGCAGTTGCGTCGATGGCGATTGACCGCACCGCTTTCGTATTTCCATGGGATCAGGGATCGGTTCACTGATGCTGGACTTACACTGAACTCTTACAACCTGAGCTTCAAAGACCATTTCTCCGACGAGGAAATTAACCGGGGCTTTGAGATGGCCAAGGCACTGGGTGTCTCCGCTATCACCTCGTCTGCCCAAGTGAATAGCGTGCCTCGGATCGCGCGAATGGCGTCTGACCATGGTATTCCGGTGGCCATACACAATCACTCAGATGTTGACCCGAACGAGTTCTCGAGCCCTGAGCAGTTTGCCGCGGCCATGGAGCTAGGTGACGGTCGGTCAATTACTGTCAACCTTGACGTCGGCCACTTTACCGCTGCGAACCACGATGCGGTGGCCTACCTCCGCGCAAACCGGGCGCACATCACCACGATCCATCTTAAGGATCGCCAGAGGAACGAGGGCCCTAATGTGCCGTGGGGTGACGGTGATGCCCCACTCGATGTTGTCCTGCGTATGCTGCGGGATGAACAGTGGGGCATTCCAGCCAACATAGAGTATGAGTACCGCGGGAACGACACGGTTGAGGAGGTGCAGCGCTGCTTCGACTATTGTCGACGGGTACTCGAGGCATAGGAGTGCTCCTGCCCATTGGGTTGGTGGGATGACGGGCGACCCGCTGCTGAGTTGTTCAGGGGTTGTTCAACCGGAGCAATTTTCGAGATTGTCTCGATTAACATGTTGCGAGCTTGCACAAATTTGGTTTTCCATGACTGGTACTACTCGACTCAAGTTGTCCGCCATGATGTTCCTACAGTTTTTCGTGTGGGGCGCATGGTCGGTGCCGCTCGGTACTTACCTAGGGAGTGAGCTGGCGTTTCAGGGGCGGCAGATTGGGCTTGTCTTTGGAACAACTGCGGTGGCGGCAATGATCTCGCCGTTCTTTGTTGGCATGGTGGCTGACCGATACTTTGCTACCCAGAAGCTACTGGCTGTCCTTCACGTCCTTGGTGGAACGGTTTTGTTATTCACGTCGACACAGGTGTTATTTCCGATTTTCTACGGGTGTCTTCTGCTTTATTCAATTTGCTATATGCCGACACTGGCACTGACCAACTCGCTGTCGTTTCGCCAGATGGACGACCCTGCTCGCGAGTTTCCAGCGATACGGGTTTTGGGCACAATTGGTTGGATCGTCGCGGGGCTTGTGGTCGGGTTTCTGCGTCTTGAGGATACAGCTCGACCGATGCAGATTGCAGCCGTCGCTTCTGTCGGACTCGGGGGCTATTGCCTGTTTTTGCCGCACACTCCACCCACGATGGCGGCGGTGCGGGTGACCACGCGGGACGTGCTTGGCCTCGATGCACTACGTTTGCTGCGACAGCCGTCGTTCGCTGTGTTCGTTGTTGGTTCGTTGCTGGTCTGCATCCCGCTGCAGTTCTACTACGCATTTGCCAACCCGTTCCTGAATGAGGTTGGGGTTGTTAATGCTGCCGGAAAGATGACGCTGGGGCAGATGTCGGAGATCGGATTCATGCTGGCGATGCCGTTTTTCTTCAGGCGTCTAGGGGTAAAGGGGATGCTTTTGGTCGGGATAGCCGCATGGGTCACCCGCTATCTAATGTTTGCCTGGGGTGACAACTCTTCCTTGGTCTGGATGCTATACGGTGGCATTTTATTGCATGGCATCTGCTACGATTTTTTCTTTGTTACTGGCCAGGTCTATGTTGACCAAAAGGCGCCAGCTCACCTGCGTGCTGCTGCTCAAGGATTTATCGCTTTCGCAACCCTTGGGGTGGGCATGTTCATCGGTTCCTGGCTGTCAGGGCTAGTAGTTGACCTGTATATCGAAGGTGACACTCACACCTGGAGTCAGATTTGGCTCGTACCAGCTCTCTTGGCCACCGCTGTACTGCTTCTTTTTGCTTTGTGCTTTCGCGACCGTCGGCCTGTGATTTAATTCAATATCGTTTTCACCATCCTGACGACGTGTCCGACCATGTCGTCCTCAACTTCGGGTGCCCAACCGACTGGTGAGGCATACTGGATCTGGATGACTTGCGCCTGATAAGCGTCCAAGCGAACTAGTTCACGGGTCGGGATATACAAGTTGTGCTCACCCATATAGCCGAACACCATGATTGGCCGGTCGTGGCGAAATTCATCCTTGATGCGCGCCCCGATGGGGGCGCAGATTTCTCCCTGCATCGCCACGATCGGCATCGGGCCCAATTTGGCCACTATCACCTCGTTGTAGATGCAGGGATAGGTGTCGTGTAGTTGGTCGTCATAGCGGTCTAGGAACTCTTGGTCGCTTGTGTGAATCAGGTAGGTATCGTCGGTACAGACCATTTCGGTAGTCTTCGTCGGAAAAGGAATACCTTCGTCATAGTAGCGCAACAACATGCGAACCCAGTTTGAGCTTCGGTGCGGGTGGGGATAAGGCACGAACCCGATGTCTGGCGGTAATTCTTCAAGGAGATCCTGTGCCTCCGCGCGGGAGATAGGGAGGGCTAACGGTAGGCTAACCACTTCGATGCTGCTCGTGATTGGGCCGCTGACATCTTCGAGCGGTCCATTGGCGATACTGATCACGACCTTGGCGAGTTCATGTCCGAGCTTCCGGGCCTGAGCCTCCAGTAGAGCGTCGTAGGCGGCAGCTCCTTCGTCGCGAGCTGCATCCACGCGACTTTGCCAATCGGCTGGCAATCTGGGGAATTGGTTGCCACCAGAAGCGTCAGAGTATAGAGCGAGAACACCTGGGAACGTGGCTTCGATTTCGTCCATTGCGTAGCCGGGGTGCCCGGCATCAATGAGCGAGCGTGAGGCCTGTGCCGGATGCGTTCCGTGGTTGAATAGCATCGCTATGGGAGCCTGGTTTTGGGTGACCTGGAGGAGCTGGACCTCGTAGTCGACTGGTGCGTTGCCCCGCGCGGTAATGAAATAGCCGTATCCTGAGCCGAATTCAACTTGCACAGGACCACGTTCATCGGCGATCGCTTCGCTAATGAGATCGAACATCTGCCCTGCCAGTTGGCGCCCGTAGGCGAAGTTGTCTGGGTTGATCTGGATCGGCGCGTTGTGGTTATGCGTAGCTAGCAGGATCAGGTGTGATGAAGGAATGCCAAGGTCACGATTTACCCGCTGTCGAAGAATGGGTGTGGCAACGTCCAGGCAATTTAGGTCGTAGGTGACGAAGACCAATCGTTTGGTACCATCGTTGAGGACCAGGACCCTGGCGTGGATGTCTTCCTTGGTTCCTTCTGACATGCGGCCGTTGACCATCACGAGGGATTCGGCATTGGTGATTACGCCTCTGGCCACACCAGCGGTCATTGTTTGGGCTGTGGGCGCCTCTGCCACTCCCAGTGCGCTAACGAGCATGAATGTCACAAATCGGATTTTGGAAGTCACTGTTCAGTTACTCCAGCACGTCGTTGTTGACGAGGGTCGGCGTTAGTGATCGTGTTGTCTGAGGTAGGCCAGCAGGTCGGCCAGTCCGCTAGCATCGAGCCCTTGTTCC